>Ga0137380_10000014_pt1 | contig 104810 bp, 92 predicted proteins | sample SagtaG_17_FD_104809 | JGI IMG/M metagenome (GOLD analysis project Ga0137380, IMG submission 104809) | Vadose zone soil microbial communities from Sagehorn Ranch, Mendocino, California, USA - Sage2_L_100_16 metaG | ecosystem: Environmental > Terrestrial > Soil > Vadose zone | place: USA...
CGAACTGGAAAATCGGCCAGCGCGTCGGTGTCGGCTACCTCGGCGGGAACTGCGGCCAGTGCGCGCAATGCCGTCACGGCAACTTCGTCCACTGCCTCCATCAGCATCTCACCGGGACCACGAATGACGGTGGGTACGCCCAGGTGATGTACGCGGCGGCTTCCGGCCTCTCGGCGGTGCCCGACGAGCTCACGTCGGTCGACGCCGCTCCGCTCGTCTGCGCGGGCCTGACCACCTTCAACGCGCTCCGCAGCTCGCGCGCGCGCGCGGGCGACCTGGTGGCGGTCCAGGGGGTTGGCGGCCTCGGGCACCTGGCCGTGCAATACGCCCGGCACATGGGATTCCGCGTCGCCGCCATCGCGCGCGGGCGGTCCAAGCAGGAGCTCGCGGTACGCCTCGGCGCGCACCACTACATCGACAGCGAAGCGACGGACCCGGCGAAGGCACTTCAGCAGCTCGGCGGCGCGACGGTGATCCTGGCGACGGCGTCGAGCAGTAAGTCGCAAGGGGGGCTGCTCGGCGGGCTGCGCCCCGGCGGCAGCCTGCTGATCGTCGGCCTCGACGGCGGGCCGATCGAGATCGGCTCGATGGATCTTGTGCTGGCCGCGCGCTCCGTCGACGGCTCGTTGACGGGCTCCGCCCAGGACGGCGAGGACACCCTGAACTTCAGCGTCCTCCAGAACATCCGCTCCATGAACGAGATCATGCCGCTGGAGGAGGCCGCCGCCGGCTACGCACGCATGATGAGCAACAAGGCGCGCTTCCGCGTCGTCTTGACCACGGGCCAGCCGTAACGGCGTCTCGGACGGCCGTGAATCCCTTCCTCTTGTGGCGCACACCGGGGACCGTGCGGGAAGCCCGCGGCTCTCCTGGACCTCGGGGCGGATGGAGACGGACTCTCAGGGACAGTTGCGGCCGGAGATCGCCGTCCCGCTCGAGTTGGTTCCCAGGACGCCCTGGCCAGAAGGGCAGGCGTTCTCGGCGCGGACGAGGTAGAAGAACGCCGTTCCCGCCGCAGGCAGCGAGGCGTCCACGGCGATGGTGTTGGAGCCGTCATTCGACTCGACGCAAGTCGCCGCTCCGACGAAGTCGGCCGGGTTGGCGGTGCGGAGCGCGTCGTAGACCACCGCGAGGCCGCCGAGGCTGGCGGGCGGAGTCCACGAGAAGCTCTGCGCATCGGTGAAGAGCAGGCCTCGGGCCTCGCCGGGGGTGCCCCAGATCTGCGCGTTGGCGTCGTCGCAGTCGTCCCCGGCCGGCACGTAGCCGGCCGGCTGTGAGCACGACGATGTGGTCGATGACGCGCCGCCATGGCCGTCACCGTCCATGTCCCTGTACCAGGTCAGAGGCGTGACGCATGCTTGGAGGCAGAAGTTCACCCCGGTCGCGGTGAGGCCCGCGCCCACGACGATCGGCGTGTAGGCAGGAGGGGTCATGAGGCTCCAGCACTGCGGGTTGTAGCCCCCGACGAAGGCACAGGCCCGGAGCTGCGGAACGGCGCTCGATGGCGGCAGGAGGGCGATCCGGTATCCGGGCGGGGGCAGGCTGGAGTCCACGACACCCAGCGCGCAGCCGTGGCTCCCGCCATCGTCGATGAAGACTCCCTGGCTCCCGAGGTCGTCGGCGCACCCGCCGGCCTGGCTCGAAACCAGCCCCTGCACGCTCGCGGCCTGCGGTACCTTGAAGCTGATCCCGCTCGTCATGCCGGCGGCGGCCGGCGCCGGCACCAGGACGCCTTCGCACGAGAAGTAGGTCCCCGCCAGCGTGTTGTTCCAGAACTCGAGAGCGTATGCCGGCCCGGACGGGTCGGACGCGCCGGTGCCGATGACGTATCCCCCGGCGCTCGGGACCACCCGGAGGCGGTAGGACCCGTCGACGCAGACGAAAGCGACCGCGGCGGGCTGGCCGCCCGACGAAGCCAGGATCTGCAGATTCCGAATCCCGGAAAGGGTCGCGAGGTCGGTGGCGGTCCCGGTGATGAAGGCGGCGTCCTGGGCCTGGAGGTTCAACACCACGTTGCTCGTCCCGATGGCCTGGTTCCCGGCGATGACGTCGGCGAAATTCACCCGATCGTCGAAGAAGACCGCCGGATCGATCGTCTGGTTCGGCGGGACGAAGAGCGCATAGCTGCCGTCGCCGGCGGTGAATTGCCTGTCAGACTTGCCGCAACACAGGTTGGCGCCGAAGGCGTTGATCTCGGCGCCCGCCAGCGGCGTGCCGTCGGATGACCGGGTGAGCAGGCCGCTCACGCGGACGCCGGTGCTCAGCGGGACGTTCCCGAAATTCTGGCTCGAGCCGCTGATGGCCACCGAGACCTTGTAGAAGGCGTGGGAGGCGCCGCGGATCTCGACCTTCCAGGTCCCGGCGAGGAGCCGCGCGGCAAAATTGCCGGAGGCGTCGGCCAGGACCGCCTCCTGGGCGGGCCCGTCGAAGGAGATGCGCGCCCCCCCGATCCCGGCGGCGGTCGTGGCGTCGACCGCCCGCCCGGTGACGCTCGTCCCCGCCACCAGCGCCAGGTTCACCGTTGCGCCCGAGGACGAGAGGCTCAGGGTGGGCGCCAGGCTGGCGAGGCCGGAGCCGGCGGGCGGGAAGGCATCGAGAGAGTAACTCCCATCGACGCCGTGCAGGGTGTAGTGCCCCGTCGCGTCGGTGAGCCCGAAGTCCTGGACCGCATTCTCCAGGCAGCCGGTGTCACGGATGAGGGCGACGGCGACGCCCGGGATCGGGGTCGCGCCGCTCGTCGCCAGTCCGCTGACCGCGTCGGTCCCCTGGACGAACGCGCCGGGAAGGATGCGGAAGTAGAACAGGGGCGAGTCGACGCCGGCGGCGCTGATCTTCATGTTCCCGGTCGCCGCCCCCGCGGGGACGCGGGCAAAGATGGTCCCGCGTCCCGCATCGAACAGGACGGACGCGGCCTCGATCACGGGGTTCGTCCCGTCGGAGAAGAAGACGCGGACCGGCGCCACCAGGCTGTTGGCGAACAGCAGGACCGGATCCCCCACGTGGGCCTGCGCCGGTGCGGAAAAGATGGCGCGCTCGATGGCCGGCGCCGCCCGCACCAGGCCGGCGCTCAGGACGATCAACAGCTGGGTGAGCGCGACCGCGCGCCCGGCCTTAAGTCCGCCACGTCGCGACCCCTCCGCCAACCCACGGGCGGGAATCGATGGTATGCGGGACAAAAAGACCCCTGCCTTCCGGATGGAGCGACATTCTAGCTATACGGGTAGGACCCCATCCGGTCAAGTAAATTCGTCGGCCCGGACTGCTCGTCAGGTCGCCGACCGAGTTGAAACGAGCAGAATCGGCGCAGGAGTCACGGTCCCTTTGTTTGAGCTACTCCAACCTGGGCCTGAGCGCCTGAATTCGGCGGCGCCGGACGATCTTCGTCGAGAGACCAGCCGCCTCCGAGGGCCTTGTAGACCGCGATCAGGGTGACCACCCCGTTCTTCTCGCTCTGGACCAGCTGGTCTTCTGCGGCGTACACGGAACGCTGCGCGTCGAGCACCGAGATGAAGTTCTCCAGGCCGCTCGTGTAACGCTCCATGGCGAGGTCCAGGGCCCGGCGGTTCGCCTGGACGGAGCCTCGCAGAGACTCCTGGCGACTCTGCTCCCGCGCGTGGGACGCGAGCGCGTTCTCCACCTCCTCGAGAGCCGTCAGGACCGCCTTCTCGTACTGCCGGAGCGCCTGCTCCTGTCGCGCATCCTGGACGCGGATGTTGGCCCTGATGCGACCCCCCGAGAGGATCGGCCAATGCACCCGGGGTCCGAGGATCCAGAACCGGCTGCTGCCCGAACCCAGGTCGCCCGCGTCCTCGCTGCGGCGACCGAGGCTCCCGTTGATCGAGAACCGGGGGAACAGGTCGGCCTTCGCGACTCCGACCCGAGCCGTCGCGGAGGCCAGCTCCCGCTCGGTCCGTCTCAGGTCGGGCCGCCGCGACAGCAGCTCGGAGGGAAGCGTCTGCGGAACCTCCGGTGGCGCAACCGGAATGATCCCCGGCCTCTCCAGCTCCGAAGCGACCGCGCCAGGGTCCTGGCCGATCAGGACCCCCAGGCGGTAGACGGCCTGCTTGGCGAGGCGCTCGAGGGAGGGTCGCTCGGCGGTCGTCGCGCTCAGGAGACCGTCGGCCCGCTCCACGTCCAGCTCCGCCCCCAGGCCGGCTTCGAAGCGAGCCTTTGTGATGTCGAGAGTGTCCCTCTCCGACCGCAGCGTCTCTTCGAGGATCTCGAGCTGCCGCTGCGTTCCCCGCAGCTCCGCGTAGTTGCGGGCGATGTCGGCCAGAAGCGTGACGAGAACGTCCCGCCGGCCTTCTTCCGCCGCCTGGACCTGTGCGAGGGCCGCTTCCTTGTCCCTCCTCACGCCGCCGAACACGTCGATCTCCCAGCCGGCATCGAATCCGGCTTCGAAGACGCTCTGTTCCCTCGCGCCGAACGGCGAGCTCGCATCGGGAGCCAACTTGAAGGGCGGAACGGCGTCGCTGCGCTCGGTCCGCGAGTACGCGCCCTCCGCGTCCACCTGGGGCATGGCAGCCGCGGCGGCGATCCCTCGCGCCGCCCTGGCCTCGCGGATCCGGGCCGAGGCGATCTTGAGGTCCAGGTTGTCCTTCACGGCGCGTGCGATCAGGCTGTCTAGAGTCGGGTCGTGAAAGCCGGTCCACCAGCGCTCGAGCGAGGAGCCGGGTGCCGGCGCCTCCGCTGGTGAGGACTCCCGCCATGTCTCCGGGACCGGAATTTCCGGACTCGTGTACCGGGGCCCGACGGCGCACGCGGCGAGGGCCAGGGGCACAAGCGAGCACGCGATGACCACCGGCGGGACAGGACGGAATAACGGCGCCCGGCGCCTCATCGCTCTCCTCCATGATCGAGCGGCGCGTCGATGAACACGTCGATCTGCTGGCCCACGAAGAGCGGCAGGTCGTCCCGCTCGACGCGATAGATGACTTGCAGGACGCGGGTGTCGACGCGCTCCGTGCTGTCCCCGGTGAGCGATCGCTTCGGGACCACGAACGGCTCGAAGCGCACGAACTGCAGCGGCGTCTTCAGGGCGGTGTTCCCCCGCACGTGTCCCACCGCTCCGGCGCCCGAGGGCACCCGCCATCCTTCGTGCTCGTCGACGTCGACACGAACGTGCAGCGGCTTCGATCGGCCGAGCAGGACCAGGGGCTCCGGCGTCGGACCGGCGGGGGCGAATTCGCCGGCGCGCACTTTAACCTGAAGGACCTCCGCGTCGATCGGCGCCTGAACGGTGCTCCGCTCGATCTCCACCTCGACGGCGTGCGCCTGCGACTCGGCCGCCGCGATCTGGCCCCTGGCCGCTGCGAGCTCGGCGGCGGCCGTCTCCACCGCCGACCGCCGGTGGCTGACCTCTTCGGCGCTGATGGCGCGCTTGTCCTTTACCTGTTCCACGAACTCGAGCTGCTGCCTCAGGTCCTCGAGGCGGGCCTCGGCCACACCGGCCTGGGCGCGCGCCACACCAAGCGCTTCGATCCTCACGCCGTGGTCGGCCCGGAGGTGACGGGTGTCGATCTCGAACAGGGGATCGCCAGCCTTCACCGTCTGCCCGGCGGTGACGAAGACCCTGACGACGACACCACTGAGAGGAGTGCCTATCGAGATGTTCTCGGTGCTGGCCTCGACGATGCCGACGGCTGCGACGGTCCTCGGGAAATCGGAGACCGGAGGCGGTGCCGGTGGATCGGTGCGCTCCCGGCGGGGTTGGGTCCGCGCGACCGAGAAGGTCGCCCAGACGGCGGCCAGGACGCCGACGAGTGGAAAGATGAATCGCTTCATGAGAGTGCCTCCTTCTCCAGGGGACGATTCGCTTTCAGGCCGTGCGGGTGGGGGGCGCCGTTCGGGCGCGTGACCTCCACGATCCGGCCGTCATCCATGCGAGCGATGCTGTGGGCATAGTGGAACACCCGGCTGTCGTGGGTCACGACGATGACGGCCCGGTCGGGGTGGACGGCGTTGCCGGCCAGCAGCTCCATGACGGCCTCGCCGGTCGCATGGTCCAGGGCGGCCGTCGGCTCGTCGCACACGACGAGGCGTGGCCCGTGGACGAGGGCGCGCGCGAGGGCCACGCGCTGCTGTTGCCCTCCGGACAGCGTCCTGGGGAGCGCGCCGGTGCGGCTTCCGAGCCCGAGCCGCGACAGGAGATCCCTGGCACGCGACACGGCCTCCTTGCGTTGGACTCCGGCGGCGAGAAGCGGCACGGCCACGTTCTCGGCCGCCGTGAAGGCCGGGAGCAGGTTGTACTGCTGGAAGACGAACCCCACGTTCTTCCGGCGGAACAGGACCCGCTCGGTGTCCGAGAAGTCGTCCACCGGCGTTCCCAGGACCGTCAGATCGCCCGCCGTGCGGTCCAGAAGACCCGCGACGACCGAGATCAGCGTGGTCTTGCCGCAGCCGCTGGGTCCCACGAGGAAGCCGAGCTCTCCGAAGCGCACGCTGAAGTCGACACCCCGGAGCGCCTCGATCCTGGCCTCGCCCTCCCCGAAGTGCTTGCGCACGTCGCTGCACGACACGGCGAGATCGGTCGTTGTCATCGTCTCACCCCCGGAAGACCGCAGCCGGCTCGAGGACGAGCACCCGCCGGATGCTGAGTATGCTGGCCACGATCACCACGAACAGGATGCAGGCGCCGGTCAACGCGACGCACTGCCACATCAGGACGATGCCGCGCGTCGCCATCTTGTGAAGAGTGATCTCGAAGAACGTGGCCGCCATGCCGGTGCCGATGGCGAAGCCAAGAGCCGCCACGCTCCCGGCCTGCAGGAGGATCATGCCGATGAGTCTGCGGTTCGTGACGCCCATGGCCTTGAGGGCGCCGAACTGCTTCAGGCTCTCGACGGTGAAGAGGTAGAAGGTCTGGCCCGCGACGACCGTGCCCACCACGATGGCCACCGCGATCGTGATGCCGAAGTTGACGGGGATGCCGGTGTTCTTGAGGTAGTAGTTGACGCAGTCCCACATGAACTCCTCCGTCGTCCGGGCACGGAGGCCCGTCTGCTCCGCGATGCGGGACGTGAGCGCCTTGGGGCTGATCCCGGGCACCGGCCGGGCGATGATGAAGGAGAGCTCGGTCCGCTCGCGTCCCAGGAAGTTGACGGCTTCGCTGTAGCGGGCGTGCATGACGGGCAGGCTCGCGAAGGGAGCCGAGGCATCGGAGATGCCCACGATCGTGACCCGGTGGTCGTTCATCTCCAGGGTTCGACCCAGTTCCAACGGCTCGTCCGGGAAAAGGAGCAGGTAGCCCGCCTGGTCGACGATGACGGAGTCCGGCTCGCGCAGGCGCTCCCAGGAACCCATGAGCATCTTCCGGGGCGCGCCCGCGAGAGTCGCGTCGTCCAGCCCGACGAGGAACGACACCGCGAACTTGCCCTTCAGCGTCCGGGCAACCGGGTTTCCCTTGAAGAGGCGGACCGCCCACTCGACGCCCGGCACTCCGCGGACGCGGGTCAGGTCCGTGTCCTTGAGAGCCTTCGTCTGCTCCCAGTACTCCGTTTGCGGGTCCATCACCCAGACCTCGGCGTCGGTCACGTCGAGAATCTGGCTCGCCGTGCGCTTAAGAATATTGGCGAAGATGGAGGTCTGGTTCTCCAGCAGGAACGTGCAGAAGGCGATCGCGAACACCAGGCCGAAGTACTTCGCCCGATCACCGGTCAGCATCCGGAGGGCCACGAAATTCATAGGACACCACCGCGACTGTGCGTCGACGCGCCGAACATTGGATGTAGATACACCTTTTCCTCCAAAAAAATAGACCTAGGCTTCGCCCACAACACCCGCGAGCATCGAGAGCTCGCTCAGCAGCCTCTCCCACCTCTCCCCACCGAGGCGGGCCTTGAGATCCTTCTGTGCGCGCTCCCAGGACTGGGTCGTTCGTTCGAGCTGGGACCTGCCCCCCGCCGTCAATTCGAGCCGCCGCTCGCGGCGATCCGTCCCCGACTCGGAGCGCAGCCACCGCTTCGCCTCCAGCGGGCGAAGCGTCCGGCTCAGCGTCGTGCTGTCGAGGGCAAGGAGACGCCCCAGCCGACCCTGAGTGATCGGTCCGACGTGGGCGAGCGCTTGCAGCAGAGTGAACTGAGCGATGTTCAAGCCGGAGCCCCGGAGCTGCCGCTCGTAGACTCGGGTGATGGCTCGGGAGGCCCGGCGGAAGACCGCGCAAGCACAGGGCAGCCGGGGCAAAGCGTGTCCACCAGGCTCACGAGTCTTCGTCATGCCTTAATAATATGCATATACATCTAATTTGTCAAGAAGATTTTTCAATGCCTACGGTGAGACATCCGGGCTAGGGCTGGATCCGACGCTCCCCGCTGAACGGCCCGAGCGCCGTCGGGCTGTCGCCGTTCGCGCGCGAGCTGCCCTTGAGCGAAAATGTCATCCGGCGCGCCCGGACGCGTCGTGATCACGCGCCCGGGATCTTCAGGCGAAGTGGTGCTCCACCACCGCGATGTCGAAGGCCCGTCCGTCGAGATCGAGATAAAGATGACGCTCGGTGAGGGAAACCGTCACTACGGCGCGTCGCGGCACGACGGCCGCGATGGCGTCGATGAAGCCGCGGCCGAACGCGTACACCGGGATCTCCGGCGCGCGGTGGATGGCCTTGCCGTCGAGCTCCGCCAGCACCTGGGTGACATTCCGATGGGTGTACACCGCCGCCCGGTCGGCGAGCTTGCTTCCCCGGTGCAGCCGCTGTGCATCCGGGGTCCCCACCTCGATCCACGCCGTGACGCGGCCCGTCAGGTCCCGGACCAGCACCGCCGGCTCATCGCCCGCCGCGATCCCCTCGGTGAGCGTGATCCCCTCGGTGTGCTCGAGGCAGTACGCGAGGTAGCGGGTCAGCATGTACTGGAGCGTCTCGGACGGCTGCCGCGCCAGCTTCAGGCGGAAGGTCGCGTAGACGCTGCGGTCCACATCGGCCAGCTCGGTGTCCAGGTTGTAGATCGTCGCCGTGAGCGCCATGCGCCCGACAGCCTACAGGAAGCCGGCTTCGAGACTCCACCCCCACTCGACCCTCAGCCAATTGACTCGGCGCGAGGACCGGAGTAGAAGGGAGGCACACCAACGGAACTCGATTCGAAGGCCGATTTAACCAAAGGGAGAGCCGGCCGGCCCTCGTGTCAACCGGACACGCGACGAAGGAGGACCCTCCATGAACAGGATCACGACCAAGGACGGAACTCAGATCTATTTCAACGACTGGGGCACGGGACAGCCCGTCGTCTTCAGCCACGGCTGGCCGCTGAGCGCGGACGCCTTCGAGGACCAGATGTTCTTTCTGGCCTCCCGCGGCTACCGCTGTATCGCGCATGACCGTCGCGGTCATGGCCGTTCCAGCCAGCCGTGGAACGGCAACGACATGGACACCTATGCGGACGACCTCGCGACTCTGGTCGAAACGCTCGACCTCAAGGACGCCATCCACGTCGGCCATTCCACGGGAGGCGGCGAAGTCGCCCGCTACGTCGGTCGCCACGGGACCAAGCGTGTGGCCAAGGCCGTGCTGATCGGCGCCATCCCACCGCTCATGCTCAAGACGGCCGCCAATCCCGGTGGCCTGCCGCTCGAGGCGTTCGACAAGCTGCGCGCCGGTGTGCAGGCTGACCGTTCGCAGTTCTGGAAGGATCTCAGCCTACCGTTCTACGGCTACAACAGGCCGGGCGCGAAGATCTCGGAAGGCGTGCGCGAGTCATTCTGGCTCCAGGGGATGATGGCTGGCTTCCCTGCCTCCTACTTCTGCATCAAGGTGTTCTCCGAGACGGATCTCACCGCGGATCTCAAGAAATTCGACGTGCCGACATTGATCCTTCATGGTGACGACGACCAGATCGTCCCGATCGCAGATTCCGCTCTGCTTTCCGCGAAGCTGATCAAGGACGCGACGCTCAAGGTCTACAAGGGCGCCCCGCACGGCATGTGCACGACCCTCAAGGACAGGGTGAACGAGGAGCTGATCACCTTCATCAAAGGATGACAGGCCGCGGTCCGTCCTGGACATGATGGTGGCATCACGCGGCTCGTGTCGCCACAGCGAGGTGCCACGAAAAGATCCTCGAAGGGAGGCGGGCGATGATCTTAGGAATGTCCACGGCTACGTTCACGATGCTTCACGTTGTCGTGAGTCTGGTGGGGATTCTATCCGGGGTCATCGTCCTGGTCGGCATGCTCGGCGCGAAGAGGCTTCATGGCTGGACCGGGCTCTTTCTCGCAACGACGGTCTTGACGAGCGTGAGCGGGTTCTTCTTTCCGCGCGATCATCTGTTGCCGTCCCACATCGTCGGCATCCTATCGCTGGTCGTGCTGGTAGCCGCGATCCTGGCACTCTATGCATTTCGGCTCGCTGGAGCCTGGCGCTGGGTCTATGCGGCAGGAGCCGTGGTGGCGCTCTATTTGAATGTCTTCGTCGCGGTCGTGCAGGCCTTCCTGAAGCTGTCGTTCCTCAAGCCGCTGGCGCCGACGCAATCCGAGCCGCCCTTCCTTATCGCGCAGCTTGCCGTGATGGCGATCTTCGTCGTGCTTGGCATTGCAGCCATAAGATCGTTTCACCCCGAGGTGGACGCAACGAGGTGAAGCCCGTTGTGAGCTCAGCAGTCGCTCTAGCCTGCCGTTCCCCGGGCGGCACGATCGTGAACCGGGGATCATCCGGGAATCAAAGCTGGATCATGCCGCCGTCGATCACCAGCTCGGCCCCCAGCACGTACGCGGATTCGCTGGAGGAGAGGTAGAGGACGGCGGCGGCGATCTCGTCCGGGTGGCCGAATCGCTTGAGCGGGACCTGCTCCGTGATCTGCTCCTTGAGTTGCCGCGTCTGCTCCTCCGGCAGGCCCATCCGGTCGAGGATGGGGGTCGCTATCGGTCCCGGGCTGACGACGTTCACGCGCACACCGCGCTGGAGGAGGTCGGCGGACAGGGTCTTCGCCAGGTTGACGAGGGCGGCCTTGGAGGCCCCGTAGACGCTGGAGTTGGGCATTCCCATGTGCGCGTTGATCGACGCATTCAAGACCACGGCGGCCCCGCGGGAGAAGAGTGGGGTGGCCTTCTGAACCGTGAAGAACGCGCCCTTGAGGTTGGTCGCGATCGTCTCGTCGAAGAACTCCTCGGTCACGGCCTCGAAGGGAACGAATCGGCCGATGCCGGCGTTGACGAACAGGGTGTCGATCCGGCCGAACTTCTTCTTAATCTGGTCCATCGCGGCCGCGATCTCCGGCACGCGTGACATGTCCGCCTTGATCACCAGGGCGTCCGGCCCCAGCTCTTTCTGCGCGGCCTTCAAAGTGACGTCGCTGCGCCCGGTGATCGCCACCCTGGCTCCCTCACGGGCGAACGCCCTCGCCGTGGCGAGCCCGATGCCGCTGTTGCCTCCGGTCACCACCGCCACCTTGTCCGTGAATCTCGCGCTCATCGCAACCTCCTGAATGTAACCGCGTAGGATACTGTTAACTGCAAAAAAGGGGGGGGGGCCGTCAGGCCGGAACTCTCGTGGCGGCGGAGACCCCCTTGACCAGGTCCGACAGCCGGACCTTGTCCAGGCTTCCGGAGATCGCGCGATCGGTCTCGGCGAGCACCGAAGACAGCAGCTTTCTCATCGCGCAGCTCACATCGCAGGCCTTGTTCTCCGGCTTGTCGGGGAGCACAAAGGGGCTCCCACCCTCGATCGCACGGAAGACGTCCAGGAGCGTGATCGACTCCGGCCGCCTCGCGAGTTGGACCCCCCCCGACTTGCCCACCTGCGCCTCGACCAGGCCCGCCTTCCCGAGCCGGATCAGCAGGCGGCGGATGACCACCGGGTTCGTCCGCACGCTCGCGGCCAGCCGGGATGAGGTGAGCGATTCGCCGTCGCGATAGGCGAGCGCCGTCAGGACGTGAACCGCAACGGGGAATCGACTATTGGCTGCCATAACGGTAGCCATCATAGTTACTGTTAGGCCTCGTGTCAAGTGGCCCCGCAGCCTGCCGGACTCCTGACGGGCTGTATGATCGCATCTCGACCTGGGCATCCGTCGAATCATGGTGATGTTGATCCCCTAACCCAGACCACAGGGAGTCTCGACCATGGCGAACGAACCGAAGGCACCTTCAGAGGGAATGATTCAGGTCGTCACGGGTGATGAGATGTCTCGGGGCCGATACAGCAACAACATGCTGGTGTCGCATACCCCCGAGGAATTCATCATCGATTGGCTCTTGAACTCAGCGGCGGGAACTCACCTCGTGGCCAGGGTGGTCGTGAGCCCGGGGCACCTCAAGAGAATCATCGGTGCCCTCACAGAGAACCTCCAAAAGTACGAGGCGAATTTTGGAGACGTGAGGGCCATCGAGCCCACGGGCCAGATATTTCATTGAGCGGAGAGGATAGGGCGCGCCCGCCGGGCTGGACCGAATCGGGAGGCCGTGGTTCGGACGGACTAAGGGAACCGGCTCAGTCCTGTCCCTTGGCGGTGTCCTTGATCTGCTGGATGTGCTGGTCGGTGTTCTGGTTCATCTGCTTCAGGTCGGGTAGGCCCCCGGAGCGGATCGCCTCGCCCGCGCCCGTTTGCCCGTGATCCGGAACCGAGCCCGCCGCCCCCGGCCGCAGCGCTTGTTTGGCGAGAGGCAGGATGGAGTTCCAGGCGTTCGCGGAGAGCAGCAGAACGATCACCAGGGCCACGATCAGGATTACGAAACCGACACCACCGCTGATCTTCTTCATACGATCAACCTAGGTCCGGGCCGTATGAAGCGCAAGACGCCACCGCGAGAGGCCCGTGAAATTCCAGGCATCTCCAAAGCGCCCCAGGTAGCCGACCATTCGCAGCCTTTCTTCGCTGTTCCTTCACCGCGGGTTATTTGATGGCTCAAAGGTACTCCTCCGCCACAGGGTGTATCTGTCTGGTAGACGAATCGCCTCTCCCGGAGGCGGACCCTGGCATCCTCGCTTCAAGGTGGGCTGAACGCGGTAGGGGGATTTATGCAGAGAAACGAATCGCTGATTCGGTTCATGGGAATGTGCTTCACCAGCCTAAGCCTGTCGCTGGTCAGCATTGCGGTCGTCAGGACTCTCCGGGTGGCGAATTCCTCAGGAGCCAATCTCGACGACGTTGCATGGCCTTCGGAGCGAGAACCTGTGCCCGCGGTCATGCCCGGGCCGGACAAAGGCGCCCGCGTACATGCGAGCGACACCTACGCCGGGCTTCCCCTCCGCTTCGAGCTGAACCGCGGCCAGGTGGACTCCCAAGTAAAGTTCGTCTCCCGCGGCGGCCAGCACAGCTTGTTTCTAACCCCGACCGAAGCCGTGCTCGTCTTGGTCGCGGGATCGCCCGGCCCGAAGGGTGAATCTCCCAGGATGGGCGGGCGACCGGCCCGACCGACCGAGACCACTCGGACGGCACTGCGCATGCGCTTCGTGGGGTCCAACCCGAACCCACGCGTGATCGGGCTGGAGGAGCTGCCCGGCAAGGCCAATCACTTTCTCGGCAACGATCCCACGAAGTGGCGCACGCACGTGCCGACTTATGCGAAGGTGCGCTACGACGACCTCTATCCGGGCGTCGACCTCATCTATTACGGGACGCAGCGCCAGCTCGAGTACGACCTGGTTGTTCGCCCGGGCGCGGACCCCAACCGAATCGTCCTCGGCTTCAAGGGTGCCGACCGCCAGGAAGTTGATGCCCAGGGAGACCTCGTCCTGTACACGGCCGCCGGGCCTGTCCGCCAGCGGAAGCCGGTCATCTACCAGGAAGTTAGCGGTGTCAGGCAGATGATCCCGGGCCGCTACGTGCTTACGGCCACGCATCAGCTGAGCGTTCGGGTCGGGGCCTACGACGCCGGGCGGCCGCTCGTCATCGACCCGGTCCTCGCCTACTCCACCTATCTCGGGGGCGATAACTTTGACCGCAGCAGCGCGATCGCCGTGGACCCCCTGGGCAACGCGTACGTTACCGGATTCGCTCTGTCCACTGATTTCCCGACCACGGCGGGGGCCGTCCAGGCGACCTTCGGTGGCGGCGGCGAGGATGCCTTTGTGACGAAGCTGAATCCCACTGGCTCCGGCCTCGTCTACTCCACCTATCTCGGCGGTACCAGCAATGATGAGGCCTGGGGGATCGGCGTGGACGCCGCCGGCAGCGTCTACGTGACGGGTTTTACCCTTTCCACCGACTTCCCGGCGACGGCGGGGGCCTACCAGACGACATTCTTTGGTTGGGACGCTTTCGTGACGAAACTCGACCCGACCGGCTCCTCTCTCGTTTACTCCACCTCCCTCGGGGTCAGTGACGAGGGGTTCGGGATCGCCGTGGACGCCTTGGGCAACGCCTACGTGACTGGGATCAGCTTCCCCAGCATCTACACCAAAAACTTCCCCACGACGCCGGGGGCCTTCCAGACGACCTTCGGCGGAGTCCTCGACGCCTTCGTGACAAAGCTCAATCCCACTGGCTCCGCCCTCGTCTACTCCACCTACCTCGGGGGCAAGGACTATGACGAGGGATACAGGATCGCCGTGGATGCCTTAGGGAACGCTTACGTGACGGGCCCCACCCAATCCACCGATTTCCCAACGACGACGGGTGCCTTCCAAACGACCTTCGGCGGCGTCTTCGGCTACAGACAACCCTTCGTCACGAAGCTCAATCCCACTGGCTCCGCCCTCGTCTACTCCACCTACCTCGGGGGCAGAGGCGATAGCGACAGCGAGGGGATCGCGGTGGACGCCCTGGGCAACGCCTATGTAACGGGCAACACCACCGGGGCGTTCCCGACGACGGCGGGGGCCTTCCAGACCACGTTGGTGGGCGACATCGACGCTTTCGTGGCGAAGGTCAATTCCGCGGGCTCCGCCCTCGTCTACTCCACGTACCTAGGGAGAAGTGGTAATGACCAGGGCAAGGGGATCGCCGTGGACGCTGCCGGCAACGCCTACGTAACGGGGTTGACCGGATCCACCGACTTCCCGACGACGGCGGGGGCATTCCAAGCGACCTTCGGCGGTGGCTTCTATGACGCCTTCGTGACGAAGCTTGATCCCACCGGCTCCGGCCTCGTCTACTCCACCTATCTCGGCGGTACTGGCAGTGATCAGGCCTGGGGGATCGCCGTGGTCGCCTTGCCCAGTCCAAACGCCTACGTGACGGGGGACACCTCCTCCACCGATTTCCCGACGACGACGAGGGCCTTCCAGACGACCGCCGGCGGCTTGCCGGACGCCTTCGTCGTGAAGATTACCGAAAGCGCGCCCCCACCGACCGTGGGGAAGGTGACCGGCGGCGGGACCATCGACGTCCCCGGAGGAGCCGCCACCTTCGGATTCATCGTGCAGGCTCAATCGACCACCGGGCCGATCGGCGGGAATCTGCAGTACGTCAACCAGGCGAGCGGCGCGAAGGTGCACAGCGTAATGTTCGATTCGCTCATCATCACCACCAATACCGCCACCTTCGGCGGGACTTGCACGAACAACGGTGTGCCGTGCACGTTCACGGTCAGGGTTCAGGATAACGGCGCCACGGCCACCAACGACTCATTCGTCATCACGATCGACGCCGGACCGCCGGAGGGCTCGAACGAAACCCTCCGCAGTGGCAACATTCTGATACACCATTAAGCAGCCGGTCCGGGCGAAGACTCTTGCTTTAGGGGACGGGTGTCACCACCGGCCTCAGGATGAGCTGATCCGTCGCGGTCTGGTTCACCTGCACCGACGCCCCGGCGTTGAAGTCCAGGGTGATGCTGCTGGTGGTTCCCACGTTCACCTGGAACTGGATCGGCACGTCCACCTTGTTCGACTCGACTTTCAGGGAGGCCGTCGTGCCGTCCTTGTTGACCAGGGTGGCGTCGGAGATGTCCAGGTGGATCCGGCTATACGCTCCTGCTGGTACCTCTCCCGAGGCGAGCAGGACGGAGGCCCCTCCGGTCAGAGTGAGCAGGTCGAAAGTCGCCGGGTGAGTCATCAGGGTTATGGGGCCCGGCTCGACCGGCATTCCCATCGGGTTGGCCGTCTCTTCGGGGAAGACGACGACGCCGGTGAGTGTGACGTTCAAGCTCTGCACGGTCGAGAGGTCGATGGGAGCATCGGTCAGGCGAACCTGGAGCATTCCGGCGCCGCCGCTGCTGCGCGCCGAGCTGCCTCCCATGCTGTTGCAACCGCAGAGTAGTGAAGTCGCGACGAGCGCGAGAGAGAGGGGGATGGTCAGGAACGGACCTCGCATCGGGAACCTCCGTTGCAGCCTTTCCGGCAGTGGAATGTGAGTGGTATTATTTTAACATGCCCGATCCGTCGAAGCCAGGCCGGGAGCGGACTTCAGCCCTCCTCGCCCTGGTGGCCGGAGGAATCCGGCGCTGCCGACTCCAACGCCTGATGCGGAGTTGTCGAATGACGTCCGGCTGCGCTATCCTCTATCCATGCCATCGAGAAGCGGCCGGCAGCCGCCGCTGATCGGCCGGGCGGCCTGCACCCTGGCGGTCGCGATCGTCGTTCTCGCGACCGGGGTGCCGCTAACGCCGTACTGTTGCGTTCTGAGCGGTCCCTGCTGTGCGGCGGGGCTGGCTCGATCTTCGCCGCCCCAGGCGGGGATCGGTGCGCCGACCCCGGATTGTTGCCAGCCGATCGTCCGGAGCGAGACGCCGGCCCCGATCGGGCGGGTTGCGCCTCCGCCCGACGCGCCTGAGTTGGCGACATTGCCGATCACGCCCGGAGTCGGCGCCGTTCTGCCCTCGGAGATCAACCCGACGGCGCCGGACAGTGAGCTCCAGCCCGACCCTCCGCTGCCACCGCGCTCTTCCCGCGCCCCGCCGATCTCCTAAACCCGAAGCCCGCGCGTCCCACTCATTCAGCGAGCGCCCGCGTCGCGAAACGTGTCCGCTCGGCGTCCCAGGAGAGCAACCTTGACCGTTGCGCCAGCACCACGATCGATTGATTTTCTGAGCAGGTGTCGACTCACCCTCACCCTGAGCCTGCTGCTCGGGGCGAGCGCCCTCGCTGCGCCTCCGGATGCGCCGGCCCCCGGGAAGCCGGCGCCGTCGTTCTCGAGCGAACGACTCGACGGCGGCACGGTCGCGCTCGAGTCGCTTCGCGGACACGTCGTCCTGCTGAATTTCTGGGCGGTGGCGTGCCCCCCGTGCCGCATCGAGATGCCCGAGCTCGAGAAGATCCATCGCCGTTATTCCGGCCGCGGGCTGCGGGTGCTCGGCGTCACGGAGATGGACCCCGCCCGCGACCAGGCGGCCCGCTTCATCGCCGAGATCGGCGTGACCTACCCCATCCTCCTCGATCCGGGCGCGCGCATCGGCGCCCTCTACGGGATCGAGGCGCACCCGACCTCCGTCGTGATCGATGCGCGCGGCATCGTGCGCTTCGTGAACTCCGGCTACCTCAGAGGCGAGGAAAGGGGAATCGAGCGCGCGGTCCGGAAGGCGCTTGCGGCCGGGGGCGACTCCGGAGCGCGCCGTGCCGCTCATGGAGGCAGTCCGTGACAAGGCCGGCGCGCGGCCCCGCTGGCGCGATGGCCGCGGCGAAGGCCTGCTTCCATGTGGCGGGCACGTTGATGCTCCTGTGCGCCGCACCGGCGGCGACGTCGGCGCACGAGCCGCTGTGGGGCGAGACGCCGACCATCTTCGGTCCGGGTGTGTTCCACCCCGAGATCCGGATCGGAACGAGGCGTCATGGCGGCGCCTCCGCGCCCGGCGATGAGAGCTCCCGGGAGGTCGAGCAGGAGTACGGCCTGCAGTACGGCATCAACCGCTTCGTCAACGTGCGCCTCGTGCTGCCTGCCGTCCGCACGGACCTGGAAGAGAACGTCGCGGGAACGATCCAGCGGACGCAGGTGGCGGGTCTCGGCGACGCGCTGCTCTCCGCCAAGTACCGCTTTCATCTCCGCCAGGAGACGGGGTTCCAGACGAGCCAGGCGCTGGTCGTCGGCTGGAAGGTCCCGACCGGCGAAGACGACCTCCGCGGCCCGACCGGCGCGCGGCTGGCCCCCAGCGACCAGCCGGGGAGCGGCCGGCACGGCGTCGAGATCGGCTACGCGTTCGACCGCGAGCGGCTCGTCGATTCGGCCTGGACGAGCGCCTTCTACAGACACGAGTTCGGAGGCGGGTTCCGTCGGGGCGACGCCCTCGAGGTGGATGCGGCGTACGGCCGCTGGATCGTGCGCCCCAACGTGGCGGAGGACCTGGGGATCAATCTTGCGGTCGGAGTGCACGGCGAGGCGATGACCGACGATCGGTTGGAGGGGGACCTGTCCGCAGGTAACAGGCACGAGGTTGCGGGCGTTCACGTGACCCCGATCATCACCAAGGGGCGCTATCAGCTCCGCCTCGGCCTGTTCGTGCCGCTCCTCAAGGGCGGCGACGAGCAGGAGACGGATTTCAGATACGAGTTCCGTGCCGGCTGGGAGATGTTCTTCTAGCGGGAGCGGTGCACACAAGAGGAGGACACGATGGCAGACTTCCGCAGGGTGTTCGTGGCATTGGCCCTCGCCGCGCTGATCGTCGCGCCGGCGGGCGCCGACGTGAGGGAAGCGCGTCTCGGCGTCAAAGGCGCGACGTGAGCGACGTGAGGGTTCAGCCTCATCAAGGGGCTCAAACGCCAGGATGGCGTTGACACCGCGAAGCTGTTCCTCGATCCCCCGTACCTGAGGGTCACCCTGAAGCCGGGTGCCTGGGTCGATCCCTCGAAGATGATGAAGGCGATCCGCGACGCCGGCTTCACGCCGGTGCCGGATGACGTCACCATGATCGTGACCGGCACGCTCGAATCGGGCGAAGGCCACTGCGTCCTCATCCTCGACCGGATGAAGGAGCCGAGGTCGCTGACCTGCCTCTCGGTCCGCCCCGGCGACGCGCTCGAACGGGCGCTCGCCCAGAGCGCGGGTCGGGCGGTGCAGATCCATGGGCGTTGGCTGTTCGAGGGGCAGGGAAGGCTCCAGGTCGAGAGCGTCGAGGATCCTCCCGCGCCTCCCTGAACCGCCGGCGCGCTCTCTTTGACTTGGCCCCGTCCCGACCCTAAATTCATCTCCAATGTCGCGCGTTCTGCTGTTGACGGCGTGTGCCTGCGCGGTGCTGGGCCTGGTCTTGCTCCTGCTCGCCCGGAGCGCCGCGCGCAGGCGCGGCTGGCAAAGGACGGCGGTCGGCGGCCTGGCGGGCCTCCTCTTGATCACGATCGCAGCGCTCCTCGCGACCATCAGCGTCTCGATTCGCGGCTACCGGGCTCTCACCCATGAAGAGATCGCCGCGACGGTTCGGACCGTTCCGACCGGAACACAGCGCTTCCGCGCCAGCATGACCTACCCCGACGGCCAGGAGGAGACCTTCGACATCCGGGGCGACGCGATCTACGTCGATGCGCACATCCTGAAGTGGCGGCCCTGGGTGAATCTCCTCGGCCTGCACACCGCCTACGAGCTCGACCGGGTGGCGGGGCGGTACGAGAAGCTGGCCGACGAGCGGGGCGGACCCCGCACCGTGTTCTCCCTCGGCCGGCCCAAGCCGATCGATCTGTTCGACGTGGTCAGGCGGTTCCGGCGGCTCTCGGTGCTGGTCGACGCGGAGTACGGCTCGGCGACCTTCGTCACCGCGCGTGGGGCCACCGCCTACGAGATCCTCGTCTCGACGAGCGGCCTCCTGGCCCGCCCGGTCGAAGGACCCCAGGCGCCCTCGGCGCGCGAGTAGCACCCCGCGGGCTGGCGCGCCGGCCCAGCGCCCGGCCCGGCGGCCGTCGCTCCCGATCGCTCGGCCCGCCCCTGGGCGAAGTGCCCGCGTGCAGCGCCCGCGTGACGACGCGTGTGATAGCATCTCGCAAAACTTCGAGCGCGGAGAGGTCGGCTCACGGCCGTCGGGCGGGTGGACGCAGCGCGCGGCCGAGACTCGACACCGGGGTGACCGGGGACGGCGAGCTCAACGTCATCGCGTCCGCTCCATCTTGGAGGGATTGAGCATGACGAATGAAAGACGCGAGGGGGCGGCCTCACGAACCAACGTCTGCGTCGTCGGCGGGGGACCGGCCGGGCTCCTGCTCGGGCTGCTCCTGGCGAAGCGCGGAGCGGAGGTGATCGTGCTCGAAGGACACCCCACCTTCGACCGCGAGTTCCGAGGCGAGGTGCTGCAGCCGAGCACGCCCCGCCTGCTCGAGCAGATAGGACTCCTCGAGTACATCCTCGAGCAACCGCACCTGACCCTGACCTCGGGAACGTTCCTCGTCGGCGGCCGGCCGGCCGCCGCCTTCGACTTCAAGGACATCTCCCCCGAGTACCCGTACGCCATCTGGATGCCGCAGCCGGTCTTCCTCGAGGCGCTCGCGAAGAAGGCGCGCCCCCTCGCCGGGTTTGCATGCTGGATGGGCGCGCACGTCAACGCGCTCATCGAGGAGAACGGCGCCGTGGTAGGCGTCCGGGGCCTGCGCCACGGGACAGAACCCTTCGAGATCCGGGCCGATGTGGTGGTCGGCGCCGACGGACGGCATTCCACGGTCAGGCGCCTGGGAGGCTTCGCCATCGAGTACGAGCACCACGACTTCGACCTGATCTGGTTCGTCGTCGATCCTCCGCCGGATTGGATCCGGACCATCTATTTCTCGGTGGGGGGGAAGGTGCCGTTGCTCCTGCTGCCGAAGTACCCCGACCAGACCCAGGTCGGCCTCCTGCTCCGGAAGGACGAATGGAAGGAGTGGCGGAAGGAGGGTGTCGCCACAGTGGCCGAACGCGTGCGCGGTCTCAGCCCGCTGTTCGCCGAGTTCGCCGGCCGCTTGCGCGACTTCACGCCGTTCTCCCCGTTGCCCGCCGTGATCGCGCTGGTCCGCGACTGGGCCCGGGACGGCCTCCTGCTGATCGGCGACGCCGCCCACACGATGAGCCCGGCGGGGGCGATCGGCGTCAACGTGGCGCTGGCGACGGCCGCCGTCGCCGCCCAGGAGATCTACCCGCGGCTCGGCCACGGGACGATCCCGCGGAGCGCCCTCGCCAGGGTCCAGGAACTGCGCGAGGCGGACGTGAGGACCCTGCATCGCATCCAGCGTGTCGCCGGCCGGGGGCTCCTGGGCACCGCAAGCCGCAATCCCGCGATCCGGTGGATCCTGCCCAAGGCGTTGCCGCTGGCGGCGCGCCTGGGACTCATGCCGCGTCTGCAACGGCGGCTGTTCTTCGGCGTGCCCCTGCCGCCTCTCGACCCCGCCTTCGGCTTCCGCGCCGGAGCGTAACGCCGACGCGCGGAGCCCGGCGATGGCGGGGGCTCCGGAGCTCAATGGACCTGGATGTTCCCGCCGCCGATGCGGTGCGGGCCGAAGTTGGGGTTCGGCACGCGATCGCTGTTGCAGAAGGCCTCGTTGGCCGCCTCGTCGCCGAAGCCGGAGAGCGTGCTCACATCGGTCCAGCCGTTCGCGCCTTCCCCGTTGTCGATCGACTGGAACCAGATGAAGGTGCCGACCGGGATGGTGGGATCGTTACTCGTCTCCACCCGGCCGCCCCACTTGGCGCGGTTGCGGGCCAGAGGCGGCACCTCGGGAGTGCGGACGAGCACCGGGGTGTCGTAGATGCGCAGGCAGGTCACCGGCCCGCTGAAATTGAAAGTCTGCCCGTCGTACGCCTGCTCGTAGTTGTACCACCCGCTCACGCTGCCTTCAGCGTCCCTTCTGGCGTTGAACGTTACGCGATTGACGATCGGTGTGGTGGTCCCGAAGATGCCGCCGTTGAAGTCGGCCGGAACGCTGAAGTGGTAGCCGCCGGTGGCGAGCAGCACTAGACCCGCTCCCGTGGAGGAAGTAGCGGTCGCGCTCTCGACCGAGGAGTCGCGGATCGTTCCGACGCTCGCCGCCAGGGCCGCGACGACGCTCAGAATCAGTATGGGCGCCGCCAGGACGATCGATTCCTTGCGCATGGGGTCCTCCCTTGGTTAGGGCGGCATGGAATCCGCCCTAGTGCCGGGAGAGTACGGTGAGCGACCCCGTCTGTCTTGAACGGCGCGGCAGCGGCCTTGAACAAAAGCAACATTCCACGGGGATCGCGGCGACTCGGGACGGGCGGCCGCGCCCGCTCAGCGGGCCTCGGTCGTCCTGCGGCGGAACCTGTCCGGCGTCGTTCCGGTGTGTCGCTTGAAGGCGCGCGTGAAGTGGCTCTGATCGGCGAAGCCGGCCTCGAGGGCGATGTCGCCGAGCGAGTCCGCTGAACGCGTGAGCCGGCGCGCGGCCCAATCGAGCCTCAGACCGCGCACGTAGGCTCCCAGGGACACGCCGTGGTAAGCCCTGAAGACGCGGGCCAGGTGAACCGGGTGCACGCCGACCTCCCCTGCGACGTCGGTCGCCCGGAGTCCGTCCAGAAAACGGGAGTGCAGGAGGTCCGTGGCGCGCAGGAGCCAGGCCGGCGGCCGGCGCCCCGCCGGCCCGCCGCCATCCAGGCGGGCCGCGAGCGCGAGCATCTCGAGGGCCGTCCCCTCGATCGCGAGCGGCGTCACGGCGTCCGGCGATTCCAGCTCGCGCGTCAGGCGCCAGGCCAGACCGGCGATGCCGCCGTGCCGGAAGCGCGCGATCCGGTCCAATACGGCGGCACAAGGACGGGCGAGATCCTCCCGGCCGGGGTCGGGCTGGACGACCAGGACGTGCGCTCCGGCGCGCTCGATGCGGTTTCCGTGCCGCTCACCGGCCGGCTCGATCACCACGGTGCAGGGCGGGCAGGCGTGGGTGACGCGCGTGAACTGCACGTCGAACGATCCTTCCAGCATCACGGCGAAGCAGGTGCGGTCGTGGCAGTGCGGCGGCAGACGGTCAAACGGCGAAAACCAGGCGTCGGTCACCAGAAAACCGTGCGCGTCGATGGTCTTGAATCGAGGGCTTCCCATGCTGACCGGAACGGCCCTCGGAGCGGTCTTCACCACGGGGTCCATGACGCCGAGTCTACCATCCGGGAGGCCTCGCCCGGCGCAGGGTATCGATCAGTCGCGCAGGTAGTGGCAGGTGTAGCCGTCGGGGTGCTTCCGGAGGTAATCCTGGTGGTACTCCTCCGCGGTCCAGAACTCGCCGGCCGGCACGATCTGGGTGACGATCGGCCGCGACCATTTGCCCGAGGCGTCGACGCGCGCCTTGACCGCCTCGGCGGTCCGTCGCTGCTCCTCGCTGGCGTAGAAGATCGCCGAGCGGTACTGGGTGCCGACGTCGTTCCCCTGCCGGTTCGACGTCGTCGGGTCGTGCATGCGGAAGAAGTAGCCCAGCAGCTCCTCGTAAGAGAGTCGCCCCGGGTCGAAGACGACGCGGACCGATTCGGCGTGGCCGGTGCGGCCGGCCTTCACCTGCTCGTAGGTGACGTTCGGGGTGGAGCCGCCGGTATAGCCGACCTCGATCTCGATGACCCCGGGAATGCCGCGCAGGATCTCCTCCATGCCCCAGAAGCAGCCGCCGGCGAGGAGCGCCACCTCGCGCCCGCCCGATCCCGTGCTCTTCCCATCCGAGGCGGTCTCGCCCCGCGCCGAGCCCTTGCTCGCGGCACTCCCACCCACCGCAGGCTCTCCCGCCCCGGCGGCAGCGGCCTTGCCAAACAGCGGCAGGTACTTTGCATATCCCTCCTCGGCCAGCCTCCCGGCCGGCACGAAGCGGAGCGCCGCCGAGTTCATGCAATAACGCAGGCCCGTGGGCGCCGGGCCGTCGGGGAAGACGTGACCCAGGTGCGAGTCGGCGTGCTTCGAGCGCACCTCGGTGCGCGTCGTCCAGAACGAGCGATCCTGGTGGGTGGCCAGGTTGCCCGCCTCGAGCGGCCGGGTGAAGCTCGGCCAGCCCGTTCCCGAGTCGTACTTGTCGAGCGATGAGAAGAGCGGCTCGCCGGAGACGACATCGACGTAGATCCCGGGTTCATGGTTGTCGGAGTACTCGTTCCTGAACGGCGGCTCGGTCCCCTCGTGCTGGGTGACCCGGTACTGCGTCGGTGTCAGCCGTCTCTTGAGCTCCGCGTCGGAAGGTTTCACGTAGGTCGCCATGTCTCCTCCGTCCCACCTCGGCGCCACGCCGGACCCGGGCCCCGCGCCCGACGCGGGGGCCACACCAGACCCGGGGTCCTGCACCCGCGCGGCCTGGCGTTCCGGCGCCTCCCCGCGGGCCCCCCGGTCGCATGCCACCAGCGCCAGGACGGCCGCCAGGGCGACCAGGACGAACGGCCGGACGGGCGTGCGTAAGGCCGGGTTCGTCATCGACACCATTATACTGCCCATTGTCGCGCACTCTCTGGAGGCGGACCAGGGCGCCCTCGGACCCATGCCGGCCGGCCCGGGGGGCCTCCGGGTGGCGGCAGGGAAAACGTCCGGGCTCGTGGAATATTCCTTGACGAAAGACGGAATCCGGGGAATCTTAAGGTGCTCGATTCAAACGAGTACCTCCATGTTGTCCCGGTTCTGCCCGGAGGCGGGGTGGCCCGGGCCAATTCATGTCGAGAGAGGGGGCCCATGAAGAGGATCGCACGGGTGGGGTTCGTTCTGCTGTTCGTGGTCGCGACGACCTCGGTGGTGAGGCTTCAGGCCGGCGCGTCCTCCGGCGGGGGCCGGCTCACCGATGCCTCGACTCTGATCGTCCGGGGCGGCGCGCAAGCTGCGTCCGTGGATCCTCGCCTGGCCGCGGCCAAGGGAGAGATGGAAATCGTGGTCGGGCTCGTGGATGCCCCGCTGGCCGTCGCTCACGGTCGCAACTTCAAGCAGCTCGGCGGCGCGCTCGACGCGGGGCAGCAGCGGGCGTACCTCCGCCAGCTGGCCCAGAAGCAGGATGCGCTGATGGCGCAGGTCCGCGGCCTGGGAGGTCGCGAGCTGGCCCGCGTGAGCAAGGCGCTCAACGCCGTGGTCATCGCCATCGACGCCTCCAGGATCCAGGACGTCGCGGCCCTGCCGGGCGTCAGGTCGATCCGCCCCCTGATCAACTACCAGCTCGATCTGAGCGAGACGGTGCCGTACATCGGCGCCTCGGCGGTTCAGGCCACGGGCTATGACGGCACGGGCATCAGGGTCGCGGTCCTGGACTCGGGGATCGACTACACGCACGCCTTCTTCGGCGGCCCGGGAACCGCGGCGGCCTACGAGGCGGCCTACGGCACCAGCACCGCCGATCCGCGCACGACCACGACCGATGGGCTGTTTCCGACGGCGAAGGTGGTGGGCGGCTTCGACTTCGTCGGGGAGGCCTGGCCGAACCCGGACCCGGCGTGCGGGCTGGATGCCAAAGGGAACCCGCTCGTCTGCCGTCTTCCGGATCCCGACCCGATCGGCTGCGGGCCGGCCGCCATCGCCCCGCCCTGCGCCGGAGACCACGGGACCCACGTCGCCGACATCATCGGCGGGAACGACGGAGGCTCCCACAAGGGAGTCGCGCCGGGCGCCAGCCTCTACGCCGTGAAGGTCTGCAGCGCCGTCTCGACGTCGTGCAACGGCGCCGCTTTGCTGCTCGGGATGGATTTCGCGCTCGACCCCAACGGTGACGGTGACCTCTCCGACGCTGTGGACGTGGTCAACATGTCCCTCGGCGCTTCCTACGGGCAGTTCGAGGATGATCTGAGCGAGGCCAGCGCCAACGCGGTCCGTTCCGGGGTCGTGGTCGTGGCCTCGGCGGGCAACGCGGCCGACCGCCCGTACATCACCGGCTCGCCCTCCTCGACGCCTGAGGTCATCAGCGTGGCGCAGACCCAGGTCCCGAGCGCGATCGCCTTCCCTCTGGTGATCAACTCGCCCGCCACGATTGCCGGGACGTATGGGAACACGGCGACCGTGGACTGGGCCCCGATCGGCGCCGGCTTCACCGCGGTCCCGGTGGCCTCCGTCGGCCGCGGCTGCCCGGCCGGGTCGCCTTCACCGGCCGCCGATCCCTATCTCGCCGATCCCGCCGGCAAGGTCGCGCTGATCGACCGCGGTGCGTGCGCCGTCAGCCTCAAGGTGGATCGCGCCGCCAAGGCGGGAGCGGTCGGGGTGCTGATCGGGCTGGTCGCCTCAGGCGACGCGATCTCCTTCTCCTTCGGTGGAGGCGATACCTTCGTGCCGACCCTGGTGATCACCCAGAGCACCTCCAGCCTGATCAAGGCCAACATCGGCGCTCCGGTGGTCGTGAGCGTGTCGCCCGCCTTCACCATTCCGCTCGTCATGAGCATGGTCGGCTCGTCGTCGCGCGGCCCGAATTACAGCTACAACGCGATCAAGCCGGACATCGGCGCGCCCGGGGCCTCCGTCTCGGCGCTGGCGGGGTCGGGAACCGGGGCGACCGCCTTCGGAGGGACCTCCGGGGCGGCGCCGATGGTCTCCGGTTCCGCGGCGCTGCTGATCCAGAAATACCCCGCGCGCACGCCGTCCGAGATCAAGTCGGTGCTGATGAACACGGCCGAGGCGGGGATCCGGATCAACCCGGCCACCCAGCCCGGCGTCCTCGCGCCGATCACGCGGATCGGCGGGGGGGAGGTTCGCGTGGACAGGGCGGCCCGCAGCACGACGGCGGCGTGGGACGACGACAGTCTCGGGGGCAGCCTCTCCTTCGGGTATCACCCGGTGACGGGGACGATGACGCTCAACAAGACCGCGCGGGTGCGCAACTATGGACCCACGGCGCGCACCTACTCGATCGCTCCGCTGTACCGGTACATAGACGACGTGGCAAACGGGGCGGTCACCTTGAGCGTTCCATCGAGCGTGAGCGTGCCGGCCAACGGCAGCGCGACCTTCAGGGTCAGGCTCAAGGTCGACCCCTCGAAGCTGCCGATCTGGGACCTCAACGGCGGCAGCAGGGGCGGTGACGGCTTCCGGCTGCAGGGGGTCGAGTACGACGGGTACATCGTCGTCGCCGACTCCACGGACGCCGTTCACCTGGCCTGGCAGATCCTGCCGCACAAAGCGGCGGCCGTGACGCCCGCTTCAAGCACCATCGACCTCGTGGGGACGGGCACCGGGAGCGTGGCGCTGAGCAACGCCACCGGCGCCGTCGCGGGGCGCGTGGAGGTCTTCTCCCTGTTGGGCAGGAGCGGCAAGATCCCGAATCCGTTCCTGCCGGGTCCCGGCGACAATTTCGCGGTCATCGACCTGAGGTCGGTGGGAGCGCGCCTCGTCGGCCTCGGAGGCGGGACCTTCGGCGTCCAGTTCGCCGTCAACACGTTCGGCGAACGGGCGCATCCCAACTACCCGGCTGAATTCGACGTCTACATCGACAACGATCGCGACGGCAAATTCGATTTCGTCGTGTTCAACCTCGAGAACGGTGGCTTCGCCGCCACGGGACAGAACGTGACCGCCGTCTTCAACCTCAAGACGAACGCGTCCACCGTCTACTTCTTCACCGACGCCGACCTGAACTCGGCGAACGCGATCCTGACGGCGCCTCTGTCGGCCCTTGGCCTGACGCCGGGCACCCAGTTCGACTTCTCGGTCTTCGCGTTCGACAACTATTTCTCGGGCGCCCTGACGGACGCCATCGAAGGCATGACCTGCACGCTGGGCACTCCGCGCTTCGTGGGGTCGGGCATCCCCGCCGCCGGCGTGCCGGCCGGCGGCAGCAGCACGCTGACGGTCAATGCCGTGCCCGGCGGCGACGTCGCGTCGCCGTCGCAGACCGGGCTCCTGCTGATGTACCGGGACTCCAGGAGCCAGCAGGAGGCGAGCCCGATCACCATCGTGGATAGCGGGGCGGGGGGGGAGCCGATCCCCTAGCCCGGGGTTCTCGCCGGGCCAGGGTCGGTGGTGCAGGGCCCGCAGGTTCCGTTCACGCACGTCTCGCAGGAACTGCACCTGCTCCGGCAGGTGCCGTCGATGCAGTCCTCGCAGGCGCTCGGATCGCATCGACTGTGGCAGGCTCCGTTCACGCAGCGCTGGCACGGTCCGCACGTGTCCATGCAGCCCTGCGGCGTACACGACTGACAGACCGGGTCGCAGAACGACCTGCAGGAACCGGACTGGCAGCTCAGGCACTGGCTGCGATCGCAGGCGTCAAGGCAGGCTCCGCCGAGACAGGTCTCGCACGTGGAACAGAGGCTGGCGCAGGCGCCATTGGTGCCGCAGGCGAGGCACTGGGTGTCGTCGCAAGCGCTCTGGCAGACGCCGGCCGCGCAGGCCTGGCACTGGGCCGGGTCGCAGGGACCGCAGGTTCCGTTGACGCAGGTCTCGCAGGCGCCGCACCGGGTCCGGCACGTCCCGCCGACGCAATCGTCGCATGCTCCACATCGGGTCCGGCACGCTCCGCTCACGCAGTCCTGGCACGCGCTCGCGTCGCAATCGACCACGTTATCGTCGATGATGCCGTCGCAGTCGTCGTCCACCCCGTTGCACGTCTCGGGAGGCTCGACCGCGAAAGGACTCCGGACCTTGTAGAAGACCGCCGCCTGAGGGGGCGTGTCGACCCAGCTTCGGCCATCGGTGACGCCAAGCAGGCTGTCCGCGACGCACACCAAGCTTGGGTCCGCCGACCGGAGCACCTCGAAGCTCGGCTGTCCGCCCGTCCACTGCAGCGTCACGTCGAGCGGACCGGGACCCCGCGTCACGCTCAGCACGATATCCGTGGATGTCGATTGAGCGAGCGACGAGTCGAGCGGGGAGACGAGGATCAGCAGGACGAGGCCGGCCGATCTCTTCGTCAGGACGACTCCTCGATCACGACCGGCCGCAGCCGGATCTCGATCCGGCGGTTCTTGGCTCGCCCCTCCGGCGTGTCGTTGGGGGCGACGGGCCGGGTGTCGGCCATCGACGCCGCCAGCAGGCGGTTGGCGGTCAGACCGGATTCCACGAACAGCCGTACGACGCTCGCGGCCCGCGCCCCCGCCAGCTCCCAGTTGGTCGGGAAGCGGTTGACGAGCCCCGACCCGATCGGCTTGTTGTCGGTGTGCCCGGTGACCACGACCTGGTAGTTCGACTGCTTGAGCTGATCCGCCACCCGCCGCAGGACCTCGCTCCCGCTCTTGTCGAGGGCGGCGGAGCCGGAGGCGAAGAGGATCTCCTGGGCGACATTGACGCTCAGGCCGTCACGCAGCTGCTGCACCTGGATCTGTCCGGACTCCAGCTCCTTCTTCAGGCTCCCAAGCAGGCCGTCGTAGGTGGCCTTGAGCTGGCGGGCCTCCTCCTCGTGCTGCTGCAGCTGCGAGCCCAGCGCCTTCTCCTGCTCCTGGAGCTGGGCCAGGCGCTGCTCGAGGCCCGCCTTCTCCGTGGCCAGGGCGCTCATCTCCTGGGCCAGACCCTCGCTCTTCTGTTTGGCGGAGCTCAGCTCTCCCTGCAGGGCCTCATTCCGGCCGGCCAGGGCGTCGCGCTCCTGCTCCAGCGACGTGTACGTACCGCTCGACACGCACCCGGCCGACAGCGCGAAGACGGCGCCGAGCAGCAGCGCGGCCGCGGGGACCGCGGAGCGCGCGGGGCGACGCGAAGACGGGCGTGGCTTGAGCATCATGTCCTCCTCCCGGTAGTCGTGCGGTGGCCCGTGCCAATGACGCGAACCCCGGCAAGTGTAGTCAAGCCCGTGCGCCGTGCGCAAGGTTCTCCTGCGGCCCTCCGCCGATCCCTCCAGGCCGAAGAGCCAGGCCCGATCGGCGGCCCCCGGAGAGGTGCCCGATCCTCTCCGGGTCCTTCGCTGCCGGGCCGTGGTACAATGAAAACACGCTTTGCCGATCCAACCCAACAGCCCGTTTCAGGTCGCTTAGAGGCTTGCAGGAGGTGTCCTATGACCCGGTCCGATAGAATCCCCGCGCGGGGTATGGCCGCGCCAAGACTCGCCTTGGCTCTCACGCTGGCGGCGGTCGCCTGGTGCGCCGCCCCGGAGATCCGCGCGCAGGACGGCACGGGCCTCTGCGTCCCGGCGATTCCCTGCTCCGATCCACGGGGCTGTCCCGACCTCGTGGTCGATCCCACCTACTTGGCCCGGGCCGACCTCGTCACCCGAACCTTCCTGTCGACCGACTGCGCGTTCCTCGAAGGCGACGTGAAGGCCACGGGAGATCGCAGGCTGCTGCGGTTCGACACCGTCACGCCCAATCTCGGGCCGGGTGCCCTGGTCATCGGCAAGCCGAGACAGCACAAGGACTGGTTCGACTTCAAGACCTGCCACAACCATCCCCATCTCAAGAAGTACGCCACGAACCGGCTCTGGACCCCCAAGGGGTACAAGGAGTGGACCGACCTGAGGGCCGCCAATCCCGACGCCTGCGCGCCGGACCTGCTGGCGTCCCACCCCGATCTGCTCGCGGAGCTGCTGTCGGGCGAGAAGCATGCGTTCTGCGTGGTCGATGTCTTGACGCCGGCGGGCTTTCCCACGATCCCCTGTCCGTTCCCCGCGGGTCCCCGGACCTTCGACAGCTGCGAGGACAACCAGGGCATCAGCGTCTGCTGGGCCGACGGCTATGAGAAGGAGCTCGATGGGCAATGGGTCGACGTGACCGACACGCCGGACGGGTCCTACGTTCTCGAGGTGGAGATCAACGCCGAGCGCTTCATCGAGGAAGCGGACTATCGCAACAACTCCGCGGCGCTGAACGTCAGGATCACGAACAGCAGCCTCGACGTCAAACCCTGACGACGGAGGGACGCGCTAATTCGGGGAAGCCGAGGCGAGACCGAGATCGTCTGCCGCCCTCAAGACCTGCTCCGGGCGGGCGCGCACGGCGAAGGACTCCGTGAGGTTCACCCAGCGCACCGTCCCCGCGGAATCGACCAGGAACTCGGCCGGACGCGCGATGTCCGCGCCTCCGGGCGCGCCGCCCTCCTGGAGGAGATCGTAACGGCGGATCACCTCGGCCTTCGTGTCCGAGAGGAAGGTGAACGTGTAGCCCTGCTTGCGGCAATGCTCGCGATTGGTCTCGGGCGGATCGACGCTGATGCCGATCACGCGCACGTGGCGGGCGTCGAAATCGCCGAGCCGGTCCTCAAAACTCCGCAACTCGGAGTTGCAGAACGGTCACCAGTAGCCGCGGTAGAAGATGAGCACCGCGCCGTTGCCTCTCTCCGCGCCGCCCGCACCGGACTCGAGCAGCCTGGAGAGCGTGACGAGGTTGCCGTCCTTGTCGGGCAGCGTGAAGTCCGGCGCCTTCTGGCCCACGCGCGGCGCGCCCGTCGAGGGCGGGAGCCGTCGCGCGAAGTAGAAGATGTTGAAGCAGAAGAGAGCCACGAGGGCGACCCCGAGGCCCATGAGGACGGTGCCGGCGATCTTGCCGCGATAGAGCTGAGGCTCCCGGTAGGCACGGCGCAACCCGCGAGCGATCAGGGCGAGGCCGGCCCCGAAGATCAGCAGAGTGGCCCACGGCACGTCGCGCGTGGCGGGGAACCGGATGAAGACGGTCATGTAGGTGACGAGGGCCAGGAGGACGATCAGGAAACCGGCCCACACCGAAATGTTCCAGCGGCGCTTCATGTCGCCCGACCTCCGGGACGCGACCCCAGTATAGCGCGGCGCGCCCGCCGGCGTTCCTGCCGTGCGGTCCGTCGTGGGGTCGGCCGGAGGGCGCGAAGCCGGCGGGCCGTTCGACTTTCCGACAGCCTCGGCGTAGGCTCGAGGAACGGGCGGTCATGAGGGCAGGCGTCCATGGAGGAGACGACACGAATGACGGACACGAGAAGGGTGAAGGCGGTCATCGAGCCGCAGCCGGTGCTCGAGGGTGCGGGGGTGAGGCTGCGGCGGAGCCTCGGGACGCGGGAGGTCAACTACCTCGACCCGTTCCTGCTCCTCGATGACTTCGCGTCGCACGACCGGCGTGACTACGAGGCGGGGTTCCCGCTGCACCCCCACCGGGGCATCGAGACGGTCACCTACGTCCTGTCGGGCTCGGTGCATCACAAGGACACCCTGGGGAACTCCGGCAGCATCGGCGCCGGCGACATCCAGTGGATGACCTCCGGGCGCGGCATCCTCCACGAGGAGATGCCGCAGGTCCGCCCGGAGGGGATCGCGGGCTTCCAGCTCTGGGTCAACCTTCCGGCGAAGGCCAAGATGACGGATCCGCGCTACCGGGACGTGCGGGCGGGCCGGATCCCCGAGACCGAGACCCGGGACGGCGCGCGGATCCGGGTGGTCGCCGGGACGGCCGGCGAGGTCCGCGGCGCCGTGACCGACATCGCCGCCGACCCGACCTATCTCGACGTCCTCGTCCCGCCCCGGAGCGCCTACCAGGGGCGGATCGAGCCGGGGCACACGGCCTTCGCCTACGTCTTCGAGGGACGCGCGACCTTCCCTGGCCCCGGCCGCGAGGAGGTCGTGGTGCCGCACCCGCGGCTGGTGGTCCTGGGCGATGGGGACGAGGTCCGCGTGACCACCGGCGACGAGCCGGCGCGCTTCCTGCTGGTCTCCGGCAAGCCGCTCCACGAGCCGATCGCGCGCTACGGCCCGTTCGTGATGAACACCCGACAGGAGATCGAGCAGGCCCTCGAGGACCTCCGGCGCGGCACCTTCGTCGGATAGCGCGCGCGAGCGATCCGGAGATCCCGACAGGCCCTCAGTGACGGTGCTTGGGGCGGTCCGGCCGCCCCTGGCCTTCTCCGTGCTCCCGCTGCTGGCGGGCCTGCAGCTCCTGCAGCTCCCGCTGTTCGTGCTGCGACTGCGCCTTCAGCTCGTCCTCGTGGCGCTTGCGGAGGTCGTCGAGAGAAGGGCCGGGCGGCGCGTGGAGCTCCTCCTTCGTCTGCGTCCTGATCAGCGCCTGACGCTCCCGTTGTTCCCTCGTCTGGAGGTGCTCGGCCTCCTTCTGGTGACGGCGCGTGAAGACGTCGACGGCCCGATCCGCGAAGCGGGCAGGATGGGGCGGCTGCCGGTCCGGAGGAGAGGGGTGCCAGTCAGGCCGGCCGGGGCCGACGCTCGGACGGTAGAAGGCGACCTCGGCCCCGCGGACCCGGCCACGGCTCGCAGCTTCGATCGTCTCGGCCGCCCGCACCTGGAACCGCGGCACGGGACGTCCCACGGTCCTCTCGACCCATCCGATCTCCACCCCCCGGTTCACAACGCGATTCTCGACGATCGTGTAGTTCGTGATGTTGTTGGTGACGCGGACACAGGTGACATTGCGCGCCACGGGGACCATGTGGGACGCGAGGTTCGCCTCGACGAGGAAGCGGTCCGCGACGAAGGTGAACGCGAAGGGATCGAGGATGGCGTCGAAGTTCACCCCCGCCATGTCGATGCCGACCTCGGGCGGAAGCGGCGCCCACCCGACGTACCCGCCGCCATGGCGCCAGGCCACCCAGGCCGGCCCCCACTGGGAGCCGGGGGCCCAAATCCAGCCGTAAGCAGGGTCGAAGGCCCAACGGCCGTAATGATCGGTGGCCCAACCCCACTCCTCGTTGCCGACCCATGTCCAGCCGAAATCGGTGAAGACCCAGTGCCCCCTGGTGTACGGCCGCCAGCCGTGATCGACGCGGGCGGGCGCCCAGACGACGCCGAAGCGGGCCGTCTCGATCCAGTCCCCGTAAGGGGCGAGGGCGTCGTGGAAGACGCCGATGTCGACGTTCACCGAGACCGGACCGGCCAGGGGATTCCGGCCTCCGGCCGTCCAGGCGAGCCCGGAGATGACGAGCGCCATCACGATGCGAGCCTGCCTCATGAGCGACCCCTCCTCTCGAATCTCGTGCCGGCGTGAACGTAAGGTCGGGCCCCGACAAGGTCAAGCCTTCTGCAGCCGCAGGTCGGACCGGGCGACGCCGCCCTGATCGCCGCCCTCCGGGTCGGCCCCACCCGGATGATTGCCACGCGGCCGCGGGCCCGTGTACCATGGTCCACACCTAAGAAGGTCCGAGATGATCTCCACGCGAAGGCGCATCGCCTCCCGGCTCGCGTGGCTGCCGGGTGTTCTCCTCCTGGCGGCCGTGTCGCCGCCTGCCGCGGCCTCTGCGGCCGAGAAGGCACGACCCTCCGAGACGCCGCATCTTCCGATCGAGCACGTGACCAGCGAGCTGGTCTTGATCGAGGCGTACGTGACCGACCTCCACGGCGAACCGATCCGCGGACTCCTCTCCGACAACTTCGTCCTGATGATCGACGGGAAGTTGGCGCCGATCGCCTCCCTCGAGTTCCGCGAGCTGGCCCCCGTCGAGATCCCGTCCGCCGCGCCGTCGGAGGCGGCCCCGGACGGCGGGGCGGGGGGGCCCGTGGGCCCCGCCGCGGTCCGGCGTTTCGTCATCTTCCTCGAGGACGACATCTCGGCCGCCCCGGGCCTGACCATGGCGCGCCGGGGGGTCGAGCAGTTCCTCGTCTCGGAGGTCGCGGCCTCGGACGAGGTCGCGGTCGTCGCGCACGGCAAGGGCCTGCGGGTCCTGAGCGACTTCACCACGGATCACGAGGCCGTGCGCCGCGCGGTCGACGAGAGCCTCCGCGATCCGACCAGGGTCTCGGACTTCGCCTCGAATCTCCTGGCGCAGGAGAAGGAGATACGCGACAGCTGGAAGGATACCGTGCCGGGTGGCACGAAGGTGAGGAGCCTCGTCTTCCTTCTGGGCAACTACGCCTCCAAGGACGCGACGCGCGTGCTCGACTCGATGCAGGCGCTCCGCTCGGTCGTGGACGCTCTCTCGTCCTGGCCAGGCTACAAGGCGATCGTCTACATGGGGGACGGCGTCTCGGAGAATCCGGGCTCCTACTACCTCGACCGGTTGCACGACCTCCCGGAGCTCTGGTCGAACGTGGACCTGACCTCGGAAATCATGGCGGCCGTCGCCAAGATCAGCCTCTCGGATCAGTTCAAGGCGCTGGTCGATGAGGCGGGCGCGGGCGGCGTCACGATCGACACCGTCGAGACGAGCGGCCTGTATACGGGAGACGCCTCGAACACCCCCGCCGCCTCCGCGCACCGGGCCTCGTCCCATCGATCCAGCGCCCTCGCGACGATCGCTCTCAACACGGGCGGGATCGCCTCCTCATCGAACGATCCGCTGCGCGGGCTCATCGAGGCCGAGAAGGCGAGCCGCGCCTACTATCTGATCGGCTACGCGCCGGAGGGTCCGCCCGACGGCCGGACGCACTCCGTGCAGCTGCGGGTGAAGAAGGTCAGCGCGCGGCTGAGCTGGCGCCGGCAGTTCACCAGGCTGCGCCCCGCGGAGGCCCGCGAGCGCGTCATCCGGGCCGCTCATCTCCTCCCGGAGCTCTACCCGAACATGGGGCTCGAGCTCTCCGTCGTTCCCGGGCCGGCGGATCGCGCGGGGTCGGTCGCCGACCTGGTGGTGCACGTGCCGCCGGGGCAGATCCTCTTCCTGCCGGAGGCGGGGGCGCCGACCGCGCGTCTCGAGGTGAGCCTGGTCGCCGTCGACGCGTCCCACCGCGAGACCCTCCGCGTCGCGCGCAGCGTCCGGGTCGCGCTGAAGCCCGGCCTCCAGGACCCGGGCGCCCTCGGCCTCGACCTCTTCCACCGGGCGATCCTGCCCGCGTCCGCCGCGACCATCACCGTCGTCGTCGACGATCTGTCCGGAGGATCGGTCGGCGCCCTGCGGCTCGTCTCCCCCGGCACGAAGCGCGCCCCCCGGTCCGTCTTCGGACTGTCGATCTACTCGCTGGCCGAGACGAGCCTCTGGGTCGAAGTCAGCGCTCCGCCGGAGACCCCGGCCGGGCCCGGCGAGATCTCGAGCGACTACAGCATGGGGCCCGCGCTCAAGACGGTCTTCTCCGTCGGCGAGCCGCTGGCCTGCGGCTTCAGGCTCCCGGAGACGCACGGAGCCGAGCCGGCCTCCTTCAGAGCGGCGATCCGCCAGGGCGCACGGACCCTGAAGAGCGTCGACGCCGGCCCGAGTACCGGCGGGCCCGGAGGGGCGGTGAAGGTCCTCCTTCCGGTGGCCGGGTTGGCCCCGGGGGACTACCTCCTGGTGGTCCAGGAGGTGATCTCGGGGCGGGAGATCGACCGGGCCGCGCTGTCGTTCAAGCTGCGGCCGGCGATCACGACCCGGGCGGGAGGAGCGTGAACGTGCTCCCCTATCCCTTCGGGTCCTGGCAGACCGCCTCGATGTTGTTCCCGTCCGGATCGAAGGCGAACGCCCCGTAGTAGTGGGGGTGGTAGTCCTTGCGGATCCCGGGCGTGCCGTTGTCGCGCCCGCCGGCCGCCAGCGCCGCCGCGTGGAACCGGTCGACGGCCGCCCGCGTCGGGCTGACGAAGGCGAGGTGCACGCCCGGGCCGGCCGGCTTCCCCGTACCGATCCAGAGATCCGGACTCTGACCCGCGCCGAGTCCGGCGCCCCCCTCGTACTCCGACAGGACCTTGTAGCCCAGCGGGGCGAGCGCCTTCGCGTAGAACGCGAGGCTCTTCTTGAAGTCCTTCACCTTCAGGCTGACGTGGTCGATCATCGGCGGCTCCTTGTGAGGATCAGTCGCTACGATTCTGCCACGCCCCGGACCCGGGCGACAACGCTCCTGATATCATCGGCGCCATGCCGCTTCGCAGCGGAACCACCGCCCGTGAGGACCGGCGCGCGATCTTCGGCTGGTGCATGTACGACTGGGCGAACTCCGCCTACGTCACGACGGTGGCGGTGGGGCTCCTGCCGCGCTACTTCGCCGACGTCGTGGTGGCGCCCGGGGGCGCCACGTTCGGCGGCGTCACCTACGCCGCGGATACCCTGTGGGCGATCGTCGTCGGGGCGGCCACGCTCATCACCTTCCTCTCGGCTCCCGTCCTCGGCGCGGTCGCCGACTTCTCCGCCGCCCGGAAGCGGTTCCTGCTCTTCTTCGCGTTCACCGGCAGCCTGTTCACGCTCCTGCTCTACACCTGCCGCTCGGGGGACGTCCTCAAGACGATGCTCTACTTCCTCCTGGCGCAGGTCGCCTTCGTAGGCGCCAACGTCTTCTACGATGCCTTCCTGCCGCTCATCGCCGGCCCGGAGCGGATGGATTGGATCTCGGGGAAGGGATACTCGTACGGATACGTCGGAGGCGGCCTCCAGTTCGCCCTCGCTCTCGGCCTCGTCGTCTGTCACGAGCGGCTGGGGCTCTCCCTGGCCCAGGCGGCGCGGGCCGGCATCGCCATGGCCGGCCTCTGGTGGGCCGGCTTCACCCTCATCACCGCCCGCACCCTGACCGAGTCTCCCTCCACGGAGACGCTCCCGGACCGGCTGAGGAGGTGGCCCCGGGCGGTCGCGTACACGGTGATCGGATTGTCCCGCACGCTGCGGACGACCCGGCGGGTGGGGCGCTTCAAGCACCTGCTCCTGTTCCTCGTCGCTTTCATGCTCTACGACGACGGCATCCAGACGGTCATCAACATGGCGACCATCTATGGGACCGTCGAGCTGAGGCTGTCGGCGACGGTCCTGATGCTGACGCTCCTGCTGATCCAGGTCATCGCCACCTTCGGAGCGCTCCTGTTCGGCCGCCTGGCCGGCGTCGTCGGCGGCAAGCGCGCGATCATGGTGACGCTCGTGCTCTGGTCGGGCGTCGTCATCTACGCCTACTTCATCCGCAGCGCCGCGCAGTTCTTCGCCCTGGGGGCGGTCGTGGGGCTGGTCCTCGGCGGGTCGCAGGCCCTCAGCCGGTCCCTCTACGGCTCGATGATCCCGGAGGAGGCGAGCGCGGAGTTCTACGGCTTCTACACCGTCTTCAGCAAGTTCTCGTCGATGTGGGGGCCCTGGGTCTTCGCGATCATCAAGCAGACGACCGGCTCCTCGCGGCTCGCAATCCTCTCGCTCGTCGTCCTGTTCCTCGGCGGGCTCGCGCTTCTCGCCTGCGTCGACGAAGAGAAGGCGCGGGACGCGAGGCGGGCCGGCGCGTTCTGAGGGGCGCGTCGCCCGTCCGGGCGGCCCGCCGGTCCCCGGGGGACCGTGAGGGCTGTGGTATCCTCTCGGCATTCGCACCGACCCAGGAGGGATCCCCCGCATGACATCGTCTCCACGGCTCCTGGCCGCCGCGCTCCTTCTCGTCCTCGGTCCGGGCTGCGGGCCGCAGCCGCCGCCTCCGGGCGGGACCGTCCCCGGCGCGCCGCTCCAACGGATCGGGCCGGGGGAGGGAGCGGTCTCGATCGTCGCCTGGGCGGGGTACACCGAGCGCGGCGAGACCGACAGGAGCTACGACTGGGTCACCGGCTTCGAGAAGGAGACGGGGTGCAAGGTCAGCGTGAAGACCGCGGCCACCTCCGACGAGATGGTGGCGCTCATGAACGAAGGGGGTTTCGACCTGGTGACGGCGTCGGGGGACGCCAGCCTGCGCCTGGTCTCCGGCGGGAAGGTGCAGGAGATCAACACGGCGCTGGTCCCGGGCTGGAGCGCGATCGACCCGCGGCTGCAGAACGCCCCCTGGCACACCGTGAATGGGAGGCACTACGGCGTCCCGTACCAGTGGGGCTCGAACGTGCTGGCCTACAACACCAAGGTCTTCCCGAAGCCCCCCGACAGCTGGAAGGTCGTCTTCGAGGAGACGACCCTTCCGGACGGCAGGTCGAACAAGGGGCGGGTGCAGGCGTTCGACGGCCCGATCTACGTCGCCGACGCGGCGCTCTACCTCATGTCCCACAGTCCCGAGCTGAAAATCGCCGACCCCTACGCGCTCGACCGCAGGCAGTTCGAGGCGGCGATCGCGCTCCTGCGGCGGCAGCGCAGGATCGTCGGGCGCTACTGGCACGACGCCGTCACGCAGGTGGACGACTTCGTCAATGAGGGGGTCGCCGCCAGCAGCTCCTGGCCGTACCAGGTGACCCTCCTCAAGAGCAAGGGGGCCCCGATCGCGAGCGTGATCCCGGTCGAGGGGGCGACGGGCTGGGCCGACACGACGATGATGCACACGGGCGCCACCCATCCGAGCTGCGCCTACAGGTGGCTCGAGCACTCGATCTCCCCGAAGACCCAGGGGGATCTGGCCGCCTGGTTCGGATCGGTGCCGGCGGTGCCCGCGGCCTGCGCGGGGAACGCGCTCCTCGGCGAGAAGGGATGCGAGACCAACGGCGCCGGCAACTTCGCTCGGATCCGCTTCTGGAGGACGCCCGTCGCGGACTGCGGCGGCGGCCGCGAGTGCGTGCCGTACCACGAGTGGGTGACGAGCTACATCGCGGTCATCGGCGGGCGCTGACGGTGGGCGGATGCGCGGACAGGCGTCCCGGTGATCGGTGAGGCGCTGATCCCCGTCGTCCGGTTCGTGGGCGTCAGCCGCCACTTCGGGAGCGTGCGGGCGGTCGACGAGGTCACGCTCGACATCCTGGACGGCGAGTTCTTCTCGATGCTCGGCCCCTCGGGGTCGGGGAAGACCACCTGCCTGCGCCTCATCGCCGGCTTCGATCGCCCCACCAGCGGCCGCATCGAGCTGCACGGGCTCGAGGCCGAGCGCCTGCCTCCCTACGATCGCGACGTCAACACCGTCTTCCAGGACTACGCCCTCTTCCCCCACATGACGGTCGGGGAGAACGTCGCCTACGGCCTCAGGATCCGGCGGGTGCCGCGGGCGGAGCGCGCGCGCCGCGTCGCCGAGATGCTGGACCTGGTGCGGCTGCCGGGCGTCGCCGATCGCCGGCCGGCGCAGCTCTCGGGCGGGCAGCGCCAGCGCGTCGCCCTCGCCCGGGCGCTCGTCAACCGTCCCCGCGTCCTCCTGCTCGACGAGCCGCTCGGCGCTCTCGACCTCAAGCTGCGGCAGCAGATGCAGCTCGAGCTGAAGTCGATCCAGGAGCGGCTCGGGATCACGTTCGTCCACGTGACCCACGACCAGGAGGAGGCGCTCGCCATGAGCGACCGCCTGGCGGTCTTCCGGAGCGGCCGCGTCGAGCAGGTCGGCACCCCGGCCGAGGTCTACGAGAGGCCGGCCACCCCGTTCGTCGCCGACTTCGTCGGCATCTCGAACATCGTCGAGGGGGCCGCCGCCGCGCTCCTGACTGGCTCGGCCGCTCCCTTCTCGATCCGGCCCGAGAAGATCCGGATCCTCGAGGCCGGTGCGGTGGCCCCTGAAGGCGCCTGCGCGGTCGACGGACGGATCCAGGACGTCGTCTACCTCGGCGGCCACACCCGCTATCGGGTCGCGATCGGTGGAGGCGCGACGCTCACCGTCGTCGAGCAGAACCGGGAGGCGACCGCGCTCGACGTCCACGGCGCTCTCGGGCGCGGCGTGCGCCTCTCCTGGCCGCGCGCGCAGAACAGGCTGGTGAGGGCGACGGCATGAGGCCCCGGAACGCGATACGCGGGCGGGCGCCGGCGGCCGGGCCGGGCGCGGCGCGCGGGCGCGGCGCGGCGCGCGCGATCGCGACCTTTCTCTTCCTGAGACCGCGCCTGGCGCTGGCCCTGCTGCTCGCGCCGCCGCTTCTCTGGCTCGGGGTCGTCTACCTCGGCTCGCTGGCGTCGCTCGTCGTCCAGAGCCTCTTCCATCTCGACGGCTTCACCGGGCAGGTGGTCCGGCGGCCCTCCCTCGCCACCTACCGCGACCTCCTCACCCCCGCCCACATGGACATCGCGATCCGCACCGTCATGATGGCCGCCGCGGTCACGGGCGCCGCGGCGATCCTCGCCTTCCCTCTGGCCTACTACATGGCGCGCTTCGCCTCCTCGCGGATCAAGGCGGCGCTCACGCTGGGGGTGATGCTGCCGCTCTGGTCGAGCTACCTCGTGCGCGTCTACTCCTGGAAGCTGATCCTCGCCAGGGAGGGGGTCGTGAGCTGGTTCGTGGAGCGCGCGCGGCTCGGCTGGATCCTCGAGGGGGTCCTCGCCCTGCCCGGGATCGGCGGCCCGTCGCTGTCGGTCTCGGCGATTGGCACGTTCCTGGCCTTCCTGTACGTCTGGCTGCCGTACATGATCCTGCCGATCGAGGCGGCCCTGGAGCGCGTCCCGCCGTCGCTGCTCGAGGCGTCGAGCGACCTCGGCGCCCGCCCCGCGCAGACCTTCCGGCGCGTGACCCTGCCGCTCGCGTTCCCGGGCGTCGTGGCCGGCTCGATCTTCACCTTCTCTCTCACCCTCGGCGATTTCATCGTCCCGGGCACGCTCGGAAACTCCAGCCTGTTCATCGGTCAGGCGGTGCTGGCCCACCAGGGGACGGCGGGGAACATCCCGCTGGCCGCGGCGTTCACCCTGATCCCGATGGCGATCATGGCGGTCTACCTCGTGCTGGCGAGGCGGCTGGGGGCGTTCGATGCCCTCTGAGAGCCACGGCGCACGGGCGCCCCTCGGCCTGAGAGTCGCCGTCGCGGCGGTCCTCCTCTTCCTCCACCTGCCGTTCGCAATCATCCTCATGTACGCGCTCACCACCGAGGACGCCTCGTTCCGGTTCCCGCCGCCCGGCTTGACGCTCTCCTGGTTCCAGGTCGCCTGGAACCGCCCCGACATCTGGGAGGCGCTCGGCCTGTCCCTGCGCGTCGCCGCGGCCGCCACCGCCTTCGCCCTGGTGCTCGGGACGCTCGCCGCCGCGGCGGTGCACCGGAGCCGATTCTTCGGACGCGAGGCGATCTCGTTCCTCCTGATCCTGCCGATCGCGCTGCCCGGGATCGTGACCGGCATCGCCCTGCGATCGGCCATGAGCCTCTTCGGGCTGCCGTTCAGCTTCTGGACGGTCGTGATCGGGCACGCCACCTTCTGCGTCGTGGTGGTCTACAACAACGTCCTGGCGCGGCTGCGCCGCACCGCGGCGTCGCAGGTGGAGGCCTCGATGGACCTGGGGGCCACGCCCTTGCAGACATTCCGCCACGTGGTCCTGCCGAACATCGCGACGGCCCTGGTGGCGGGAGGGATGCTGGCCTTCGCCCTCTCCTTCGACGAGGTCATCGTCACGACCTTCACGGCGGGGCAGCAGCAGACGCTGCCGATCTGGATCTTCAACCAGCTCACGAAGCCGCGGCAGCGCCCCGTGACCAACGTCGTCGCCGTCTTCGTCGTCCTCTCCACGTCGATCCCGATCCTGCTCGCGCACCGTCTGACCCGCGACGGCGATCGGGCCGCGGGCCCGGGAGGGCCCGAGGGCCCCGGCCGGCGCGCGGATCCGAACGGGCCTTCGCGGGGAGCGTGACGTGACCCCGCGCGGGCTCCTCTCGAGGCGCCTGCGGGCGGTGTGCCTCGCCGCCGTCGCGTTCGCGGTCTTCGCCCACACCCTCGCCTTCGAATTCGTCTACGACGACGCGAGCCAGGTCGTCGGCAACCCGTGGATCTGGAACGTGCGGTACCTGCCGAACCTCCTGACCAAGGCGGTCTGGTCGTTCAAAGGGGACCAGCCTTCCAACTACTACCGGCCGGTCCAGATGCTCCTCTATTTCCTGGTGGCCCGGGTCGGCGGGAAGCATCCGCTCGGGTTCCACCTGGCCAGCGTCCTCGTCCACGCTCTCGCGACGGCGGCCGCGTACCTCCTCCTGCGCCGCGTCACCGATGAGGACCGGGCCGCCTGCGCGGCGCTCCTGTTCGCGGTCCATCCGGCTCACGTCGAGTCGGTCGCCTGGATCGCCGGCTCGACCGACCTCAACTGCGGCCTGCTGGTCTTCGTCGCCCTCGCGGTCTGGTGGCGTGTCCTCCGGGCGTCCGGCCGGAGGCGCGTGGCGCTCGCGGCGCTTTGGGGGCTGCTCTTCTTCCTGGCGCTCGGGGCGAAGGAGACGGCCATCGTCCTCCCGGCGCTCGCGCTGGCCCTGCCGCGTCCCGCGTCCGACGGGGCGCCGGCGGGCCCGGCGCGCGGCGCGCCACGATGGCGCGAGGTCGCCCTGACCCTCGTCATCTCGGGCGTCGTCGTCGCCGTCTACCTGGGTGTGCGCCTGCGCGCGCTTGGGGGGCTCTCGCCGCTGAACCGGCACCCCGACCTCTCGCCCTCGCGGCTCGTGGCGAACGGCCTGGCGCTCGTTCCGCGCTACCTTCTCGTCGTCTTCTGGCCCTGGAGGCTGCTCCCCGACAGGGTCTTCGAGCCGGCCTCCGGGCTCCTGGATCCTTGGGCGATTGCCGGCGCTCTGCTCCTGGCCGGCGGCGCGGCGCTCGCCATCCGCCTCCGCCGCACCCTGCCGGCGATCTCCTTCGGCGTCGCCCTGCTCCTCCTCCCGCTCCTGCCGGTGCTCCAGGTGCAGTACGTCGGATCGAACGCCCAGGCCGACCGATACCTCTACATCCCCGCCCTCGGGGCCTGCCTGCTTTTGGTGGAGGTGCTCGCGCGGGTCGGCCGGCACCGCGCCGGGGCGGCGGGCCGCAGGCTCCTCGCCGGCGCCTGCGCGCTTCTCGCGGCCCTGGCGGTCGTCCGCACGGTGACCGCGTCCGCCCTCTGGAGCGACGACGAGACGCTGGCCCGCGCCGGGATCGCCCTCGAGCCCCGCTCGATGACGATGCGGTTTCTGCTCGCCGGCACCCTCGACCGCGAGGGCCGCGTCGACGAGGGGTACCGGGTGGCCGCCGCCGCGGTGGCGATCGACCCGACCGATCGCAGCGCCCGTGCCTCCTTCGCGGGGTTCCGGGCCCAGCGCGCCAAGACACCGCAGGAGGAGATCGCCATCTACAAGGAGGTGCTCGCCGCCGATCCTTACCAGCCTTACATGTGGGCCAGCCTCTCCGCGGCCTGCCTGCGCGCGCGCAGATTCGACGATGCGGTGACGGCGGGGGAGAGGGCCTTGACGATGGACCCGAACAATGTCGAGGCGATCGTGAACTTGTCCGCCGCCCATGGGGCGCTCGCCGACTTCGTCGGTCAGGAGCGGGAGGCCCGGCACGCGCTCGACCTCGACCAGGAGTCGGCGCTCGGCTGGCTGAACCTCGGGCTGGCGCGGCTCGCCCAGAAGGATCTGGTGACCGCCGACGAGGCGGCGCGCCGGGCCACCAGCCTCGATCCGAAGCTGGGACGCGCCCACTTCTGTCTGTCGTACATCGCCTCCTCCCGGGGCGCCGCCGAGGAGGAAGCGCGCGAGGCCGAGAGGGCCGTCGAGCTGTCGCCCCAGGACGCCACGCTCTGGGTCTGGCTCGGCTCGGTCAGGGAGCGGCGCGGCGATCGGGAGGGGGCGCGCCGCGCCTACGAGCAGGCGCTCGCCCTGGCTCCCGGTGATCGGACGGCAACGAAGTATTTACAGCGACTCATGAGCACCTCCTCCCTTGCGGGCCCGGGGCCTGGCGGCGTATAAACGAGAAGCACCCTCGGCGCCGTGCTTCTCCGTGTGGGTCACTTCGTGGAGGGTCCCATGAGCATCTCGTGGCGGATCGTCGTCGCCCTCGGGCTCCTGGGGGCGGGAGCGATCCGATCTGCCTGCGGCACCATCGCCGCGGTGCTGGGGGGCGGGGTCACGCCCGGATCGCAGGGGGTCGTCGGCAGTCCAACATCGCGCGTCGAGGAGGCGACCACCAGGCAGGTTGCCGTCCTGACGGCCCTGCTCGTGGGCGCTCCGGATCGGGCCCACGCCGATCTGGAGCGGGCCCTGGACGGAGCGCGGCGGAGTCGCGACGCCGCCCACGCCGCCCTCGGAAGCACGGGCGACAGGAGGGGCCTCGTGCGGGCGCGCAAGGAGGTCTCGGCCGCCTTCCGGAGGAGCATCTCCACCCTCAGCCGGCTGGCCGAGCGGAAGACCGAAGGGTCCACCGCCGGCCTGGGGAATGCCCTCGCGGAGGTCCGGGTGCTTCGCGTCGTGGCGCTCGAAACCCTCGACCGGCTCCTGCGGGATCCGAGCGGGGCGGCGGCGGGGGCCGATCTCGCGGACAGGCAGAACCACCCGGCGCGGCCCGACCACCGTGTCCAGCCGGTCGGGTCGAGCTGCCACCCGCACGCGCCCCCGAGCCGTCCTTAAAGAAGCCTTCCCTCCCCGACGCCTAGGCGGGCGACTCCGGGCGCTCGCGCCGGGCGGCCAGGACGAAGTTGACCTCGGCGCCCAGCGCGAAGAGCGTCCCCGAGACGCGGAGCCAGAGCAGGAGGGCGATGATCGATCCGATCGATCCGTACAGCATCTTGTACGACGAGAGGGAGTGGACGTAGACGGCGAAGATCGCCTTCGCCGCCTCCCAGAGGACCGCCCCCACCAGCGCCCCCGCCCAGATCTGCCGCACGCCGCGTCTCACCGAAGGGCCGAAGAGATAGAGAGTGAGGAAGAGGGCGAAGTTGAACAGGACCCCGAGCGCCCCGGAGCAGAGCGTCGCCAGCGCCGCGTCCCAGGGAGAGGGGAGCAAGCCGTGGCGGACCACCGCGCGCATCACGACCGGACGCAGGCCGGCCAGAGCGATCGACAGCGGGATGAAGAGCACCACGATGAGCGCCAGCAGGATCCCCAGGAGGCGCCGGCGCCAGAGCGGTCGCATCGTCGGCGCCTGGTGGATCGTGTTGAGGATCTGCTGCAGGATATCGAAGGCGGCGGTCGCGCTCCAGATCAGAAGGACCGATCCGAAGACCCCGAGGCTCCGGCGGGCGTGGACGATCCTCTCCACGGCGCTGGCGAGGTAGTCGGAGCTGACGGGGAGCAGTCCGAGGAGCTGGCGCGGAAGGCGCGCGTACGCCTCGCCCATCCCGGACAGGAAGCCGATGGCCGAGGCGAAGAGGAGCAGCATCGGGAAGAACGAGAAGAAGATGTAGTAGGCGAGACTGGAGACCAGGATCGAGACGCGGTCCTGCCGGTGCTTGCGCCCGATCTCCGTGAGGAAGCCGCGGAGCGTCCCTCGCCCGCTCATCGCGGGGGATGCTAGCAGAGAGATCGTGCGCCTACAACCGCTCCGCGCCTGCCGGAGCCGCCTCGCGCCAGGCGGGGCGCGTGCTACGATGCCCCGCGCATGCGGGCGGCGCGCGCTCGCGGCGGGGGGCACACGATGGATGTCGAGGCGGAGGTCCTGGCGGCGGCGGAACGGATCCGCGGCCACGTGCGGGAGACCCCGGTCGAGCCCTCGCCCTCCCTGGGGGAGGCCGGCGGCGCCGGCGTCCACCTCAAGCTCGAGAACCTCCAGATCACCGGCTCGTTCAAGCTGCGCGGGGCGATGAACAAGCTGCTCTCGCTCTCTCCCGGGGAGCGGGAGAGGGGAGTGGTCGCCGCCTCCTCCGGCAACCACGGTGCCGCCGTCGCCTACGGCCTGCGGGCCCTCGGCTGCCGCGGCGTCGTCTTCGTGCCGGAGAACGCCTCCCCCACCAAGGTGGCCGCCATCCGCTCCTACGGCGCGGAGGTGCGGGCCGCGGCCACCGACTCCGGGATCACCGAGGTGATCGCGCGGCGCTACGCGGAGGAGCAGGGGCTGGTCTACGTCTCCCCGTACAACGATCCGGTGATCGTGGCGGGGCAGGGGACGCTGGGGGTCGAGCTGGCCCGCCAGAGGGCAAGAATCGACGCGGTGTTCGTCGCCCTGGGCGGCGGCGGGCTGATCGCCGGGGTGGGCGGCTACCTCAAGGCCCTCGACCCTGCCGTCGAGGTCGTCGCCTGCTCGCCCGAGAACTCCGCCGTCATGCACCACTCGGTCCGGGCGGGGAGGATCCTCGAGATGGAGTCGAAGCCGACCCTCTCCGACGGCACGGCGGGGGCGGTGGAGCCCGGCGCGATCACGCTCGATCTCTGCCGGCGGTACGTCGACCGCTACGTCCTGGTTTCGGAGAGCGCGATCCGCGACGCGATGCGGCGGGTCATCGATCACCACCACACGCTGATCGAGGGAGCGGCGGGGGTCGCCGTCGCCGGCTACCTGAAGGAAGCGCCGCGTTACGCCGGCAAGGAGATCGTCATCGTCCTGTGCGGCGCCAACATCGGACGGGAGCGGCTGCGCGAGGTCCTATGACGCGCGCAGCAGGGGTCGCGTGAGGCACGTCGGCCCGCCCGAGCCGTTCAGGGCGATCTCGCTCCCCGGGAAGGTCCGGACGTCGAATCCGGCCTCGCTCAGGCGCCGGTTCGTGGCGCGGTTCTCCTCGAGCGCGAGCAGTCGCCGATCCCCGAGCGACAGGACGTTGCAGGCGAGGGTCGCCCGCTCGGAGGGATCGATCTCGACCAGGTCGAACCCGCGCGCGCGCAGGAGCTCGACGGTCGAGACGGAGAGCCAGGCCAGGTCGACGAGAGCCGTGCGCTCATCGAGAAGACTGATCAGCGACATCAGGTGCAGGCACGCGGTTGGCCCGGGGCCATGCGGCAACGCCGCCTCGACGCAGGCGACTCCGAGCGGTGCCAACAGGGTCCGGAGCCGATCGATCCCCGCGCCGCTCGTCCTGTAGCCGCGCCCCGCCAGCAGCGTGTCGGGCGCGATCCAGAGGAGGTCGCCGCCCTCGACCGTACCGGGGGCCTCGATCGTCCCGAGGAGCGGGACGCCGGCCGCGCGGTAGAAGGCGGCGTGGGCCTCCGGCTCGGCCGCCCGCGCCGCCTTGCCCATACGCAGCACGATCGCTCCCCGGTCGGTCACGATCGACGCATCGTGGGCGTAGACGGCGTCGAGCGACAGACCGTCCGCCTCCCGCAGGGCGGCGACCTCGGCGCCTGCCCGCTGCAGGCCGCGGCAGAGGGCCTCGTGCTGGGCCCGGGCCGCCCCGGGGTCGGGCGGGCGCAGATAGCCGAGATCGCGCCAACGCGCCGCGCCGGCGGAACCGTCCCACCCGGCGGCCCGCGGCGGGCAAACCAGGACACGGCGCAGCGGCGCCACCATCGAATGCCCTCCGTGAGACCTGCCTGACGCCACGTCTCCCCCCGCTCGATTCGGGCTAGGATACTGCACGTCGCGCCCGCGATCCCCCGTCGGCGCGGGGCCAATCCGGAGGAGACCGATGGAACGAACGGAGCGTGCCTACGAGCTGTCCAGGCTCCTGGAGCAGCGGCGCGGGTCGGGCGAGACTTGGCTGGAGTTCCTGCGCGTCCCGGCCCTCAGCATGGGGATCTACGTGCTGCAGGCCGGAGCGGACGATCCGCAGGAGCCGCACACGGAGGACGAGGTCTACTACATCGCCTCGGGGCGCGGCCGCCTCAAGGTCGGCGATCGGGACATGGAGTTCGGTCCGGGATCGCTCCTCTTCGTGCCGGCGAGCGCGGTGCATCGGTTCCACGATCTCCGGGAGGAGCTGACCGCCCTGGTTTTCTTCGCGCCCGCCGAGGGGACGCAGGCGGCGCCGCGGCCCCTCCCCGGTCCGCGCGTGGTCGCCTGAGGGACGGCGACCCGTGCCGAGGAAGAAGCAGGAGAGCAAGCGGGCGCGCAAGCGGGTCGAGGTGAAGTACGGCCTCGGGGAGCCGCAGTTCATCGGCTACTCGGGCAACGTCTCCCGGACCGGCATGATGGTGCGCGCCATCCGCGTCTTCGCCCCCGGCACGATCCTAAAGCTCGAGCTGAAGTTCCCCGACACGGTCGTCCGCCTGCGCGGCCAGGTGATCTGGGCGCGGGGGGGGAGCGTTGCGTGGCTCTCCACCGGCCGGGTCGGGATGGGGGTCACCTTCCTCGATGCTCCCGAGGACCTCCTCAAGAGACTCCCGGAGGTCCCCCCGGCCGGCTGAAGCGGCCGCGGCCACCCCCGCCACCGGTATGTGCGATCCCGAGCACAACGCGAGATCGTGGTTCGAGGGGGGCGCGAAGCGCCCTATAAGAAGGACGGGCCAGGGGTGATGGGGACCACGTCACGTTTGATCGAGGTGCTGCCGGGGCAGATGCGTGAGATCGCTCTCCGGATCAAGAGACTGCGTGAAAGGCTCGGGATGACGCAGGAGGATCTGGCGGAGCGCTGCGCCCGGGCCGCCGCAGAGATCCTCTCCCCCGAAGACCTGAAGCGCTCCGGGCGGATGACGCGCTCGCGCATCGCCCATATCGAGCAGGCCCACCTGCCGCGACCCGGGAAAGGGGTGGCGATCACCTTGCAGCCGCACGAGGTGAGGATCCTGGCGCACGCCCTCGAGGCCTCCCCCGAAGAGATCACCGGCGATCACGCCGAGGGGATCATCACGTGGGACCCTCTGACCAACCCCCGCCGGGCCCAGCATTTTCTCAGCCTGGTGAGCGCCTGCGGGAAGGAAGCGAAGCAGATGATCGGCTGGGCCGAGTTCCTCCCCTGCTCCCTCGAGACGCGCCCCTTCATGCACGGGCACCATGAGGCGATCTTCAGCGCCGACGCCCTGCACCTGCCGCCGGACCTGCGCACGGAGTACACGCGGGCCGTCGTCACGATGTACGACACGATCGGCGACAGGCGGAGGGAGGATCTGCTCTCCGCGGCGGGGTCGCGCCCCTGGATCCTGACCCATCTCATGCTGGAGTCGGATCTCGAGAGCATCTCCCGGGGACGCGAGCCGTACGCCGGGATCGACAGGGCCGTGCGGGCGGACTGCCTCGCGCACCTCAAGACGCTGATCGCCGACCGCGCGCTGCGCATCAACCTGGTCATCGCCGAGGACGAGGGGCTGCGCCAGCTCTTCCAGGGGTTCGACTCCCTGGTGGTGTTCGACGACGCCTTCGCATTCTGGCGCTCGTACTCGGGGGACATCGCGTACACGACGCACCCCGGGATCGTCCGCCTGCGGCGGGCCCTGCTCGAGGAGTTCATGACGCACGCCGTATACCGGAGCACGGAGCAGGCCGCGCGCTTCCTGGACGGGCTCGCGGCGATGCTCGACTGAGCCGGCGCCGCCGCCGGCGGTCCCGGGACGGGTCTCGGCCGCCTCCCGGAGCCGCGAACCAGGCCGAGAGAGGGAGGTTCTTCCCATGAGACGTCCGCTCGTGATGGCGCTTCGCGGTCTCGCGATCGTCGTGCTTCTCACCGCCGCGGGCGCGGCCTTCGCTCCGCCGTCGCCCGCCCACTCGCCGTATCTTTCGGCGCTCTCGGATCTCGCCGCCACGCCGGCCATGGCTGCGAAGCACGGGCAGTGCAATTCCTTCTGCGAGTTCGTGGCCCCCGCCTACACCTGCCTCCATGAGGGATCGGGGACGAGGTGCGGCACGTCCTCCACCGGATGCGTCACGATCTCCTGCTGAGTGCGGTCCTGAAGAGGCGGGCCGGAGAAGCCTCCGGCCCGCCCCCTCGGGCCACCCCCCGCCGGCGCCCAGCGGGCGGGAGCCGGCCCCGGGACCTCAGGGGATTGGCTCGCCGTCGGTGGGAGGCACGCCGGTCTCCACCCAGCCCCGCAGATCGAGGAAGGCTCCGACCATCTCGTCCGCGGTGAAGGCGCAGTGACCGTACCGGTCGACGGCCCGCTGCACCAGGAATCGCGAAGCGCCGGCGGCCGCCACGATCCGGGCGTACGCGGCCTCGTGGAAGAACGGGTTGGCGGGATCGCGCGTCGTGTGGAGCGTCAGCACCGGAAGACGCAGATCGCCGGCCGGCGTGAAGTACTTGTCGAGGTAGCGAGCCGCGTCGGGGGTGGACGCGAAGCGCTCGACTCCGCGGTTGAGCGCGGCGTCGTCGAAGGAGCCGCTGTACACGGTCGCGGAGTTGTCGAAGAAGATCCGGTCGTGAGTGCGGGCGAGGAGGTCGTTGGAGAAGCGGACGTTGAAGCCGACGATCGTCAGCCCCGAGGCAACGATTTCCGCAGGGCTGACTCCTGGCAGGCCGGCGACGCCGGCGAGCTGCACGGTACGGAAATCGGGCGGCGCGAAGCCGGCCACGAGCGCCCCTGCCACCGCACCGAAGAGCGTGCTCGCGGGCGAGAAGTCGAGACCGGGCGGGACGTCGAAGGGACCGAACGGGACGACGCCGGGAAAGAAGTAGTCGAAGAGGACGCGGCCGTTCCCGAGGTAGTCGGCCTCCATCCGTCCGCCGCCGAGCAGCCCGCACATGAGGAGCGCCCCGTCGTACTGCTCCGGATAGGTCTCGACCAGCACCTCCTCGATGGCGGCGCCGAGGGAGTGGCCGACCAGATAGACGCGGCGGGGCCTGCCGAACTTCGAGATGAAGATCCCCGTGAGCTGGTGGGTGTCCTGCACGCCGTCCTTGAGCGCGTAGCCGTTCTCACGGTACCCGGAGGACGCGATGGCGAACCCAAGATCGAGCCACCTCGACTCGATCGCGTCGAAGCCGTCCTGGGTGGTCGGCGGTACGACCGGGAGGGCGGGATCGATGATGCCGTGCGCGTAGACGACGAGATCCCCGCTCCAGTGATCGGGGAGATCGAGCGCATAGGGGGCGCCGCCCGCCGTCGTCCCCTCGAGGTGCTGGGCGGCGAGCGCCACCCAATCCGCCGCTCCGGAGAGCGGCGGAAGGATCGCCAGGAGGCAGGCGAAGGCGATCCGTCGGACGTTCGAGAGACACGTCATGTGAGGTCCTCCATGGGGCCGTGTCCGGGATGGATGGCTATGGGAAGAGTCTAGCACGCCAGGGCGGGTGGCGGCGGTGCGATCAGTGCCCCAGGAGGCCCGCCTTCAGGGCCGCGCCGGGCGGCTTCGGCCCGAGCCAGATCCGGAAGAGGGCGCGCGCGAAATCGGCTCCGGGCAGGACTCCCTTCGATCGATCCTGGACGTCCACGCCGACCCCTCGCTCCGGGAGATAGGTGAAGGTGATCGCCTCCCCCTTATGGATGACGTCGGGCATCCATGAGTCGAGCGTGCCGACGCGCTCCTTCAGGGCGGCGAACCCCTGCCCGGCGTTCTCCTCGAAGCTCTCGTTCCAGGCCTTGACCAGATCCTTGCCCCCGACGTCGCGCACGAACCGCATGACGAGCCGCTTGGAACGCTCGGAGGCGATGATCGCGTCGGGGTCCGAGGACTTCTCCTCGAGGTAGAGGCCGGCCACGTAGACGTCCACCTTGAGCCAGGTAGCCTCCCTGAGCCCCAGGCCGTTGAGCAGGAGCGTCTTCCCCTCGACCGAGATCTGGTCTGGCAGGGTGACACCCGCCAGCTCCCCCGCCGCGGCCGGGCCGGCCTGTACGCCCAGCGCCACCGCCACGAGCGGGCCCACGACGAAGAAGGCCGCCGCCGCGGCCCGCGCAAACCCGAGATCGTTCCTCATCGGCCCCCTCCCGCCAGCCCCACAGTGGGAGGCTAAGACGATCCCGGCGCCGCCGTCAAGATGCAGGCTGAGGCATCTCCAGTCTCGGGTGGCGGGCCCCGCCGCGTCGCGGCTCATGCTCGCTCGCGCGGGCTCGGGGGTGGCCCCATCGGCCCCATGGCGCGGCTCGAAATCGCCACGTCTCGGCGCGGCCCGCCACCCGCGTCGGGGGATCCCTCCGCCCGCTGGGCCGAGAGATCCCGGGTCCGGGTTTGATCCATGGATGGTGTGCCCCGGCCTGCCGCTGATATAGGATCGCCGGGTCGGGAGGGTCGAGAGATGGACGAGACGACCTGTGCGTCGGGGAGCCTGCTCTCGGTCACACCCTGTCTGATCGCCGTCCTCGGGTGCCTGCTGGCGGCGGACTGCGCCCGGCCCCCGAAACCGGGCGACCCGCTCCTGGGCCTGAGGCGGGCGCAGCGCGATCGGTTCGAGAAGGGGCGCCTCGTCTTCGAGAGAAGGTTCACGCCCGAGACCGGTCTGGGCCCGCTGTTCAACGCCGTCTCCTGCGGCGAGTGCCACGAGGAGCCGAAGTCCGGCGGCTCGGGCGACGAGGTGGAGCTGCACGCCACGGCGTTCCTGGTGCGGGCGGGGGGTGCCGCCTCGAGGCGGACGGAGGCTGCGGGCCTGCCCCCGGAAGGGACCTGCGATTCGCTGACCGACCAGGGAGGGCCGGTGGTGCAGCAGCATGTCACGCCGGCGCTCAAGAAGGCGCTCGGGATCGACGAGGAGCCGGTCCCCGCGCGCGCCACCGGGAAGGGGATGCGGACGACGCCCGACCTCTTCGGGTTCGGCCTTCTCGACGCCGTGCCCGCCGCGACGATCCTGCAGCTCGCCGACCCGGACGACTACAACCACGACGGCATCTCGGGCCGGCCGAACCGCTTCACCGACGGGCGGATCGGCCGGTTCGGCCGCAAGGCGTTCGTGCCGACGCTGCGGGAATTCAACGAAGGCGCCTTCCTGAACGAGATGGGGATCACGACCCCCGCGATGCCGGCCGAGGGGACGATCGGCGGGGAGCCGGTCCCTCCCGGAGTCGATACGGTGCCGGACCCGGAGCTGAGCCAGGAGGATTTCGACCTGGCGGACGACTTCGTGCGCTTCCTGGCTGCCCCCGCCCCCCTGCGGCGTGGTGCCGGGGAGGAACGCGGCCGGGCGATCTTCGCCACGCTGGGTTGCGCCTCCTGCCACGTTCCCGTCCTCGAGACCGGCGACAGCGAGGTGGCGGCGCTGCGCCACAAGCGGGTCGCCGCCTACACCGATCTTCTCCTGCACGACATGGGGCCCGACCTGGCCGACATCTGCCTGGGCCTGGCGACCCCGTCGGAGTTCCGCACCGAGCCGCTCATGGGCCTCCACCTGGCGACGAAGTTCCTGCACGACGGGCGCGCCGCGTCGATCGAGGAGGCGATCGTCCAGCACGGCGGCGAGGGGGCCGCGGCGCGCGATCGGTTCAAGGCGCTGTCCGACGCCGACCGGGCTCGGCTCGTGGAGTTCCTCAAGGCGCTCTAGGACACTCCGGAATCCTCACGCGGATCGACCCGATGAAGGTCGTGCTGTTCGACATCGACGGAACGCTGCTGACGACGGGCGGGGCGGCAAGAGAGGCGTTCGCGCGCGCCCTCTCGGAGGCCGCCGGCCGCCGGATCGATCCGGGGGGGTACTCGTTCTCCGGCAAGACCGACCCGCAGATCGCCCGCGACATCCTGAAGGCGCACGATGTCGCAGAGGGGGATCTGGACGCCTGCGTTCCCGAGGCGATTCGGCTCTACCTCGTCTATTTCGCCGAGGCGGCGCATCGTCTCGATCACGCGCGCCTCCTGCCGGGGGTGCGCGAGCTGCTGGAGGCCCTCGCGCGGCGGCCGGACGCGCGCACCGCCCTGCTGACCGGCAACGTCGAGTCGGGGGCGCGCCTCAAGCTCGGGCACTTCGGCCTCGCCGGCTTCTTCAATTTCGCTCTGAGCTGCTTCGGGAGCGACGACGTCGACCGCTACCGCCTTCCCGCCCTGGCGCTGGACCGGGCGCGGCGCGCCTTCGGGCCGGACGTCACGGGTGCCCAGCTCGTGCTGGTGGGGGACAGCGAGCACGACGTGCTCTGCGGCCGGTCGGTGGGGGCGCGCGCGGTCGCGGTCGGCACCGGCTGGACCCCGGGGGCGATCCTGCGCTCCCTGCGGCCGCACGCCTTCCTCGAGGATCTTTCCGACACCGACCGCGCCGTCGAGGCGATCCTGGCGGATGGGGACGCGCCGGGATCCTGAGCGCGCCGCCGTGGCGGGGTCGCGTGCCGGTGACGCTACCTGGCGAGCTGGAAGAGCAGGGAAGAGACCCAGCCCTTCGCGCCCAGCTCGTCGGTGACCTCCCAGAGCACGTCGCGCTTCTCGCCCGTCGGGTAGAGCATCGTGCCGGCCTCGAGCGACTTGACCACCTGGCCGTTGGTGTCCGGTGTCGCGTACATGCGGCCGGGCCTGATCATGGTGACGGACTGCGTTGCGCTGGCGGCGGAAGCGTTGTCCGGCAGGCCGCCCAGCTGATCGACCATGTTGGTGTACGCCTGCAGGTACGCGAGCGTAATGACCTGGCCGATCTCGGTGTCCGCGTAGCCGGAGGCGCCGGCGCCGCCGAACCCGCTCGAGGAGAAGAGCGTGCCGTGCCCTCCCCACCCGATGTCCGTCTTCTTGCCGTGACCTTCGACCGTGGCCACTTCCTCCGACGAGCGCACGTCGGTCAGGGTCAGGACCACGTCGGCTGTCTTCTTCTTCGTGTTGATCCCGGCGACGACCGCGCCGGCTCTGCGGCCGCCCACCAGGCCGCCGATGAGTCCGCCGACCCTGTGGCCACCGGCCTTGTTGTTCGAGGAGATCAGGTCGGGCACCAGGACGTAGTCCGCCGCCTTGATCTGCCCCTGGCCGAGGTTCGAGCCGCCGCGCAGGTCGCCGCTGGCCGCCAGCGACCGCTCGGCCTGCGCGGCCTGCATCCCCTTGCCGCGATCCACGAGCGTGAAGCAGTTCGACTTCCGGACGAAGACCTTGATCAAGGCTTCCGGCGAGCCGAGACCCTGTTCACGCCACCAATCGGTTTCGGGCTCCACCACGGAGATGGCGCCGAGCTTCTTCGAGCACACCGGAATCTCGGCGGACTTCTCGTCGCGGATGTCCTGGGCCGACCTGGCGAACGCGGGCATGGATGCCGCGGCCATCGACAGCAACGCCACGACCGACAGTGACTTCAGCCCCTTGAGCCCCATATCTCTCCCCCCTCGTGCGAGACACCGGCAACCCGGTGGCCACACCGCGCGGCCGTTCTCAAGATAGGTTCGCGGAGAAGGCTCGTCCAGAAAGGTGAGGCCGTCGGCGCAGTGGCGCCGGCCGCCGGCGGGGGAACGCCGTGCCAACCGCGGCTCGTGCGGCGTCACCATCTTGACGATCGGTTGCCGGGCGGAGTCTTGCGGATCGCTCTACGTCAGGGGAACGTCACGGCCCGGGCCTCGCCGCGCGCTCCGTCTCGTAGTCGGCGATGCGCGCGGCGTGCTGCAGGATGTATCCGAGCGGATCGACGCCGGCCACGAGGCACCTCTTCGAGAACGGATCGATCGGGAACGCCACGGTCCCGCCTCCCGGCAGCCGGAGCGTCTGCGCGGCGAGATCGATCCCGGCCTCGGCGCGGGGGTCGCGGGCGGCGATCTCCAGGAGCGTGGCGTGCGCCGCCGGATCGACGACGATCGGCAGCAGGCCGTTCCTGAGGGAGTTGTTGCGGAAGATGTCGGCGAAGGAGGTGCTGACGACGGCCTTGAATCCGAACCCGAGCAGCGCCCACGGCGCGTGCTCGCGCGAGCTGCCGCAGCCGAAGTTGTCCCCGGCCACCAGGATGGTGGCGCCGGCGGCGCGCGGCTGGTTCAGGATGAACTCCGGCCTCGGCCCGCCCGTCACGTCGTAGCGCCAGTCGGCGAACAGGTGTGACCCGAGCCCCTGCCGGTCGATCGTCTTGAGGAAGCGGGCCGGGATGATCTGGTCGGTGTCGATGTTGGCGATCGGCAGCGGCACCATGCGGCCGGAGAACGGCGTGATCGGATCCATGGTCAGAGGACCGTCCGGACGTCGGTGATGACGCCGGTGAGGGCGCAGGCGGCGGCCGTCAGCGGGCTCGCCAGGAAGGTCCGCCCTCCCTGTCCCTGGCGCCCCTCGAAGTTGCGGTTGCTCGTGCTCACGCAGTACTGACCCGGCTTCAGCTCGTCGCCGTTCATCGCGATGCACATGCTGCACCCCGATTCGCGCCACTCGGCCCCGGCCGCCTTGAAGATCTCGGCCAGGCGCTCCTCCTCGGCCTGCCGCTTGACCTGCTGCGATCCGGGGACGACCAGCACCCGGACCCTGGGGCTCACCCTGCGTCCCTCGAGGAGTCCGGCGGCCAGCCGCAGGTCGGAGATGCGCGCGTTGGTGCAGCTCCCGATGAAGACCACGTCGATCGGCCGGCCGGTCAGCGGCCGGCCCGGCGCCAGGCCCATGTACTCGAGCGCCTTGCGCAGCGACCCGCTCTCTAGGGCGTCGCCGGCCGTGGAGGGATCGGGGACCGGCCGGGTGATCGGAATCGCCATCCCCGGGTTGGTGCCGTAGGTGATCATCGGCTCGAGCGCCGAGGCGTCGAGAGCCACCGAGCGGTCGAAGCGCGACCCCTCGTCGCCCGACAGACCCCGCCAGTCGCCCAGGGCGGCTTCCCAGGCCGCTCCCTGGGGGGCGCGCGGCCGGCCGGCGAGGTACTCGAAGGTCGTGTCGTCGGGCGCCACCATCCCGGCCCGCGCCCCCGCCTCGATCGACATGTTGCAGACCGTCATCCGCCCCTCCATCGAGAGCGACCGGATGGCGCCGCCCGCGTACTCCAGGACGTGGCCGGTGGCGCCCCCGACGCCGATCCGGGCGATCAGCGCCAGGATGACGTCCTTGGCGACGACACCCCGGGGGAGCGTGCCGTCGATGCGCACCTCGAAGCTCCTCGGCCTGGTCTGCAACAGGCACTGCGTCGCCAGGACGTGCTCGACCTCCGTCGTCCCGATCCCGAAGGCCAGGGCGCCGAACGCGCCGTGCGTCGAGGTGTGGCTGTCGCCGCAGACGATCGTCATTCCCGGGCGGGTCAGGCCGAGCTCCGGGCCGATGACGTGGACGATTCCCTGGTTCGCGCTGCCGAGATCGTGGAGCGTGACGCCGAACTCGCGGCAATTGATCCGCATCTGCTCGATCTGCCGCGCGGCGGCCGGGTCGAGGGTGGTCCGTCCCCGATCCCGGGTCGGGACGCTGTGGTCCATCGTCGCCACCGTCAGGTCGGGCCGGCGCACTTTGAGCCCGCGCCGGCGCAGCCCCTCGAAGGCCTGGGGCGAGGTGACCTCGTGCACCAGGTGGAGGTCGACGTACAGGACGGTGGGGCAGTCCGGCTCCTGGACCACGACGTGCCGGTCCCAGATCTTCTCGAAGAGCGTTCGCGGGCGAGCCATGACAGGCCTTGATTCTAGCCGATCGCCCGGCAGGCGTGCCACCCCTGAGACATCCCCACGTCGAGAGCGCGTCGCCACCCGCGCCTCGGGCTTAGGCTCGCTCGCGCGGGATACGGATCGACCTTCCCAAACGCATGGCGCGGCTCGATGCGCCCGCGGCGCGGGTGGCGCCGCTCTCTCCAGGGAGGGATCCCTCAGGACGTCCCGTCGGACACCTCGGAATGCGACACCACGGGGTGCGCTTGCAGGGGCGTCTCCGTCGTGGTAGATCATCGCCTTCCTTCGGGCCGGAGGGGGCCGGCCCGGCACGGTGCGTCGGCCGAGTCGGGAGGATGAGCTGCCGCAGATGACGATCGGCCCGCCCGGGCCACCTCGGGCCTCGCGCGATCCGTACCGCTCCGGGGCCTGGGTCGTCGTCCTCCTGGCCCTCCTGTTCGCCGGGGTCGTCCGCGCCCGGCTCCTCTCCGTGCCGTTCGAGCGGGACGAAGGCGAGTACGCCTACGCCGGGCAGCTCATCCTGCAGGGGATCCCTCCCTACCGGATGGTCTACAACATGAAGCTCCCGGGGACCTATGCGGCCTACGCGGTCGTCATGGCGATCTTCGGGCAGACGGTGCGCGGGGTCCATCTGGGGCTCCTGGTGGTGAACGCGGCGGCGATCGTCCTCGTCTTCCTGCTGGGCCGGCGCCTCTTCGGATCGTTCGCCGGCGCCGCGGCGGCCGCCGGCTACGCCCTGCTGTCGCTCAGCCAGACCGTCCTCGGGGTCTTCGCGCACGCGACGCACTTCGTCATCCTGCCGGCCCTGGCCGGTCTCCTGCTGCTCCTGAAGGGGATCGACTCCGGCAGGCTGCGCACGCTCTTCGGGAGCGGCGTCCTCCTCGGCCTCGCCTTTCTCATGAAGCAGCACGGCATCCTCTTGGTCATCTTCGGCCTTCTCTACTTCGCATGGGAGAGGCGCCGCGCCTCCTGGCGCCGGTTCGTGGTCGAGGGAGGGCTCCTGGCGGTGGGCGCGGCCCTGCCGCTGGCTCTGACCTGCCTGATCCTCGCCGCGTCGGGGGTCTTCGGGAACTTCTGGTTCTGGACCTTCCACTACGCCACGGCCTACGTCGCCGAGGTCCCGCTGGCGGTGCTGCCGATCTATCTGCCGGCGGCCTTCGCGATGATCACGGCCACGACGATGCTGATCTGGGATCTGGCGGGCCTCGGGCTCCTGGCCCTCTTCCTGCGGGAGGAGTTGAGAGACGCCCGCGCGTTCGTGGTCGGGTTCCTCGTCTTCTCCTTCCTCGCGGTCTGTCCCGGCTTCTACTTCCGGCCGCACTACTTCATCCTGCTCCTCCCGGCGGTGGCCCTCCTGGCGGGGCTGGCGGTCGACGCGCTGCGGCGCCTCCTGTCGGAGACGTCGCTGGCGCGGGCGGCGACCACGATCCCGGCGCTTCTCTTCCTGGCGGTCTGTGCCGTCACGATCCACGAGGAGGCGAGGTTTTTCTTCCACGAGACGCCGCTCGAGGCGTCCCGGGCCACGTACGGCCCGAGCCCCTTCCCCGAGGCGGTCGAGATCGCGAAATACATCCGCGAGCGCACGGCCGAGAGCGACCGGATCGCCATCCTGGGATCCGAGCCCGAGATCTTCTTCTACGCCGGCCGGAAGTCGGCCACCGGCTACATCTACATGTACGGCCTGACGGAGAAGCAGAACTACGCCGCGATCATGCAGCAGCAGGCGATCCGCGAGATCGAGGCGAGCGCGCCGGCCTACCTCGTGTTCGCCAACGTCTTCTCCTCCTGGGGGCCGCGGCCGGACAAGGGGACGCCGATCTTCGACTGGTACGAGAAGTACGTCGCCGATCACTTCGAGCTGACGGGGCTCGTTGACATCGTGTCGCAGGACGAGACCGACTACGTCTGGGGCCGCGACGCCGCGGGCCGCGCGCCGCGCTCCAACTACTACCTCTATGTCTACAGACGGAAGTCTCCTTCCTGAGCACTGGCGCCGCCGAGATACCCCCAGTCGCGCCGGGGCGGCGCCTCCGCGCCTCGGGCTTAGGCTCGCTCGCGCGGGATCCGGATCGACCTTCCCATCCACATGGCGCGGCTCGATGCGCCCGCGGCGCGGAGGCGCCGCCCCGTCTCATCTCGGGATCCCTCCGGTTCCATGCTCGGGCGACGACATCCGAATCATCTCCCACCAAGAAGACGCGGAGGGATCGCCGGTGCTGCGGGGCATGCCCCGCGAGCTGGGGATACCTCGGACGGCGCCGCTCTTGACGCCGGGAGGGGGCGCGGCTAGGCTCGCTCGTCTGGAGTGCACCGTTTCGACCGGGGGACATTCATGAGATTTTCGCTGCGTGTCGTCGGTGGCGTGGCCGCCACCCTGTTCCTGCTCATGCCGCTGGCCGGCGAGGTGCGGGCCGCGGACCGGCGCCTGCTCACGCTCGACGATCTGTTCGAAGTGCGTGACGTCAGCGGCCCGCAGATCGCTCCCGACGGCGCCTGGGTCGCCTACACCGTGTCGGTCACCGACGCCAAGGGCGACAAGGAGGACAGCGATGTCTGGATGACGAGCTGGGACGGGCAGCGGACGCTGCGCCTGACCTGGAGCAAGGAGAGCGAGTCGAGCCCCCGCTTCAGCCCCGACGGGCAGTGGCTGGCCTTCCTCTCGAGCCGCGACTACGATGCCGAGACCGAACAGGTCTGGATCTTCAACCGCGCCGGCGGCGAGGCGGAGCGGGTGACCGACCTGAAGGGCGGCGTCTCGGATTACGTCTGGTCGCCCGACGGCAAGCGGCTGGCGATCGTCGCGCGCGACCCGGACCCCGAGGCGACGGAGGGGAGCAAGGACAAGGCCGAGAAGAAGACCCCGCTCCCGATCGTCATCGAGCGCTTCCAGTTCAAGGAGGACGAGATCGGCTACCTCGGGAAGAGGCGCCAGCATCTCTACGTCGTCGATCTCGCCGCGCGCAAGGCGGAGCCGCTCACCTCCGGCGCGACCGACGAGGCCCTGCCGGCCTGGTCGCCCGACGGCGCGTCGATCGCCTTCGTGACCAAGCGCGGCCCCGATCCCGACCGGAACGACAACTGGGACCTGTACGTGATCGCGGCGAAGGCGGGAGCCACACCGCGCCAGGTGACCACCCACGACGGTCCCGACGGCGCCCCCTACTGGGAGAGCCGCCCCGCCTGGAGCCCGGACGGGAAGTCGATCGCCTACCTGCAGGGCGGACCGCAGAAGCTGATCGAGTACGCGGTGCATCAGCTCGCCGTCGTGCCGGCGGCCGGCGGCGCGCCGCGCCTCCTGGCGCCGGCGCTCGATCGCAACGTCCAGAAGCCCCACTGGTCCTCCGACGGAACGTCGATCGTCTTCCTGCTCGAGGACGACCGCTCGGTCCACCTCGCCCGCGTGCCTGCGTCCGGCGGCAAGGTGGAGCGGATCTTGACCGGGCGCCGGGTGGTGAGCGACTTCGACATGGGGCGCGACGGTCGGATCGCCGTCCTGTCGAGCACCCCCCTCGAGCCGTACGAGGTGTTCGCCCTGAAGGGACCCGATCTGCGGCCGCTGTCGCGCCAGAACCAGGAGCTCCTCGCGAAGCTGAGGCTGGCGGCGACGGAGGAGATCGGCTTCAAGAGCAAGGACGGCACGGCGGTCGACGGCCTGCTGGTGAAGCCGGCCGACGCCCCGGCCGGGAAGTCGCCGACCCTCCTGAGGATCCACGGCGGCCCGGTCGACCAGTTCCAGAACGAGTTCCGCTTCGACTGGCAGCTGTTCGCCGCGCACGGCTACGCCGTCGTCGGGGCGAACCCGCGGGGCAGCTCCGGTCGAGGGGAGGAGTACTCGAAGGCGATCTTCGCCGATTGGGGGAACAAGGACGTGCAGGACGTTCTGGCCGCGGTCGACCACGTCGTCGCGCAGGGGGTCGCCGATCCGGATCGCCTCGGCGTCGGCGGCTGGAGCTACGGCGGGATGATGACCAACTACACCATCGCCCAGGACACGCGCTTCAAGGCGGCGGTGAGCGGGGCCGGCATCTCGAACATCCTGGCGGGGTACGGCACGGACCAGTACATCCGCGACTACGAGAACGAGCTGGGGCAGCCCTGGCGCAGCCTCGACGCCTGGCTGCACGTCTCCTTCCCGTTCCTGCACGCCGATCGGATCGTGACCCCGACCCTGTTCCTGTGCGGCGAGAAGGACTTCAACGTTCCGCTCCTGAACTCCGAGCAGATGTACCAGGCGCTCCGGAGCCTGGGGCGCGACACGATGCTCGTCATCTACCCGGGCCAGTATCATGGCCTGACGACTCCGAGCTACCTGCGCGATCGACTCGAGCGGTACCTGGCCTGGTACGACAGGTACCTGATGCCGAAACGGGCGGGCGCCGCGGCCGTCGACTCTGGGACCGCGAGCGCCTCCCGGGCCGGCGCCGGGGAAGGGGCGGCATGGAAGGGACGCGGGAGCGGATCGAGCGGATCCTGAGGGAGCGGCTCCGGCCGATCCATCTCGAGCTGCGCGACGACAGTGCCCGGCACGCCGGACATCCCGGGGCGGCCTCGGGAGGCGGCCACTACGAGGCGCTGATCGTCTCCGACCTGTTCGAGGGGCGGACGCTCGTCGAGCAGCACCGGCTGGTGAACCAGGCGCTCGGAGATCTCCTCGGGCGCGAGATCCATGCGCTCGCCCTGAGGACGGTGCCGCCGTCGGAGTGGAACGGCGCCTAGCGGTTGCCGCGCCGGTGCGACAGGGTGTCCGGGGGATGCCCCTGGGTCGCCTCCGCGCCACCCGCGGCCTCCGGCGTGCCCGCGGCCCGCGGCGACCCCTCGCCCAGGATCTCGATCGCTCCCGCCTCCACCAGCCGCAGGAAGGCCGCGGCCTCGGTCGCCCGATCGGCGACCTGCCCGGTCCGAGATGGCCCGAGGTGGAGAACCTTCCCTCCGGAGAGCGGGACCTTGATCGGCTTCATCGTCTTGTTCAGAATGGTCTTCACGCCGGCGCCTCCAGGGGACGTTCCCCGCCCGCTATTGTAGGGCGCCCGGCGCCCCGGGGGGAAGGGTCCGTCGATGGCCGACACCGCGCTGCGAGACGCGTTCCGCCGCTGGGGGTACCTGCAGGCCGATCTCGATCCGCTCGGCCGCCTCCGGCCGCTTCCCCATCCCGAGCTCGACGGCGCCGCCGGCGCCGAGGCCGCCCGCTGGCGCACGATCTACTGCGGCCCGATCGGCGTCGAATTCATGCACATCCCCGATCCCGGGCGTCGCCAGTTCATCGCGGCGCGGATGGAGGAGGCCGCGCCGGATCCGGACCGGCGGCGCATCCTGGAGCGGCTCGCCGAGGTGGAGCTGTTCGAGCGTTTTCTGCACGCCCGCTACGTCGGGACGAAGCGCTACTCGATCGAGGGAGCCGCCGCCCTGGTGCCGCTCCTCGACGCGATCCTCGGGGCGGCGGCGGAGCGCGGGACGGAGATCGCGCTGCTCGGGATGAGCCATCGCGGCCGCCTGAGCGTCGTGGCCAACGTGGTCGGAGTCCCGCCGTCCAACCTGTTCGCCGGATTCGAGGACGTCGAGCCGAGGAGCGTCCTGGGCGGCGGCGACGTCAAGTACCACCAGGGCGCGACGGGGGACTACCGCGCCCCCTCCGGCCGTGTCCTCCATCTCCACCTGGTCTCCAACCCGAGCCATCTCGAGGCGGTCGATCCGGTGGTGATGGGGCGGGCGCGCGCCCGGCAGGATCGGATCGGCCCGGAGGGACGCGCGAAGGTCCTGGCGATCACCCTGCACGGTGACGCCGCCTTCGCGGGGCAGGGGATCGCCGCCGAGACGCTCAACCTCGCCGATCTCGGAGGGTTCGGCGTCGGCGGCACGGTGCGGATCCTGGTGAACAACCTGATCGGCTTCACCACGGAGCCGGCCGACCTGCACTCGTCGCGCTACGCCTCCGACGTGGCGAAGCGGCTCGCCATCCCGATCCTCCACGTCAACGGGCAGGACCCGGAAGCGGTCGTGCGCGCGGGACGGATGGCGCTCGAGTTCCGGGCGGCCTTCGGCACCGACGTCGTCGTCGACCTCGTCTGCTTCCGGCGCTACGGCCACAGCGAGGTGGACGACCCGACCACCACAGAGCCTCTCCTGTACCGGGCGATCGAGGCGCTGCCGATGCTCTACCAGGCGTACGCCGCGCGGATCGGCGCCGGCCCCGACGTCGTGCGCGTCCTGGAGGAGGGGATCCGCGCCCGGCTGGAGCAGGAGATCGAGAAGGGACGGGCGATGACCCGGAAGCCATCGCTCCGGGTCCTGCCGTCCTACTGGGATCCTTACCGCGGCGGCCGCTACGACCGGGCGCTCGAGGTCGATACGGCGGTCCCGGCGGATCGCCTGGCCGAGATCGCGCGGCGGATCACCTCCCTGCCCGAATCGTTCGCCGCCCACCCGAAGGTGCAGAGGGGTCTCGACCAGCGCCTGGAGATGGGCCTCGGGAGACGGCCGGTCGATTGGGGGATGGCCGAGGCGCTGGCGTTCGGATCGCTCCTGCTCGCGGGAACGCCGGTCCGGCTGGCAGGGCAGGACACCCGGCGCGGCACCTTCAACCAGCGCCACGCCGTCCTGTTCGACACGCGGACGGGAGAGGAGCACGTGCCGCTGCGGCACTTGCGGCCCGGCCAGGCCCGCTTCGATCTCTACGACACGCCGCTCTCCGAGGCCTCGGCCCTCGGCTTCGAGTACGGCTTCAGCCGCGACTACCCCGAGGCCCTCGTCCTGTGGGAGGCGCAGTTCGGCGACTTCGCCAACGGCGCCCAGGTGATCATCGACCAGTTCGTGTGCGCCGGCGAGGACAAGTGGGGGCTGCTGTCGGGCCTCGTCCTCCTCCTCCCGCATGGCTACGAGGGGCAGGGGCCGGAGCACAGCAGCGCCCGCCTCGAGCGGTTCCTTCAGCTCGCGGGAGAGGACAGCCTCCAGGTCTGCCAGCCGACCACGGCGGGCCAGTACTTCCACCTGCTGCGCCGCCAGGCGCTGCGCCTCTGGCGGAAGCCGCTCGTCGTGCTGACGCCGAAGGGGATGCTGCGCCACCCGCTCGCCTGCTCGAGGCTGGAGGACCTGTCCTCCGGTCGCTTCCTGCCGGTCCTCGCCGACGAGCGCGGTGCCGGGGCCGAGCGTGTCCTCCTCTGCTCGGGAAAGATCGCTCACGAGCTGGCGGCGGCGCGCGCGAAGCGTCCGGAGCGGCGCGTGGCCATCGTGCGGATCGAGCAGCTCGTGCCGTTCCCGGAGGAGGAGGTCGGGCGCGAGCTCGAGCGCCTGGCCGGGGCGCGCGAGGTCGTGTGGGTGCAGGAGGAGCCGGCCAACATGGGGGCCCTCCGGTTCGTGCGGCCGATCGTGCAGCGCCTGGCCGGTGACCGCCGGATCACGACCGTGAAGCGCTCGGCGAGCGCCAGCCCCGCGACCGGATCGGCGAAGGCGCACGCCATCGAGCAGCAGGCGCTTCTCGAGCTGGCGCTCGCCCGCCCCGGATCCTAGAAGCCCCTCCGGGCCGAGGCCGCTGCGGCCGCGATCGCAGGCCCCTAACGTCCCGGGTCGAGCAGCCAGTCGAGATGCATCCAGATCACGCGCGAGTAACGGAAGATCAGCGGCACGAACAGAAGGAAGGGGGGGAAGGCCGCTCCGAGGACGAGCGTCTCCGGGAGCCGCGGCAGCAGGAGGTGCGCCAGGCCGACAAGCAGGAGGTAGACGAGAACGGCGATGGCATAGCTCACGTACATCGCCCCGAGAAAGTATCCCGGCTCCCGCTCGAACCTATGGCCGCAGACGGCGCAGGCGTCGTGCATCGCCATGAAGCGGTGGAAGACCGGCCCCTCGCGGCACCGTGGGCAGAGCTGGCGCGCGATGGCGACCGCGCGTCCGAGACGCCCGCTCGATGCGACCATGCCCCTCCTGCGCCCGGGATCCGGGGCAGTACCACGCCTCCCCGGGATGGGATAGTGTATCCCCGGGACGGGGGCGCAGTCTCTTCGGGGCGAGAGGAGGGTCCGATGTCCAGAGGCAAGGTCATCCTGAGCGTGCCGTGCGCGCTCCTCCTCGGAGCGGGAGGGGCGGCGTTCGGATCGGGGTACTCCATCTACGAGCAGGGGGCGAAGGCGATGGCGATGGCGGGAGCCTTCAGCGCGCGGGCCGACGATCCGAGCGCGCTCTTCTTCAACCCTGCGGGGATCACCCAGCTCCAGGGGATCCAGATCTACGGCGGGACGACCGCCATCTTCCTCGACGGTTCGAGCTTCGACTCGACCGCGAGCGGCAAGACCTTCGACCAGGTGAACATGATCGCCTGGCCGTCGGCCCTCTACTACACGCAGAAGCTGAACGAGAGCGTCGCCTGGGGCCTCGGCGTCACCTCGCCGTTCGGCCTCAAGACGCAGTGGGGTCCGAGCTTCGACGGCCGCTTCATCTCGCGCGAGTCGAACCTGGCGGTCGGGAACGTCAACGCCAACCTGGCGTTCAAGGCGAGCGCGAAGTGGTCGTTCGCCATCGGCATCGACTATGCCAAGACCGACATCCGGGAGCTGTCGCGGAACATCGACCTCACGCCTCTCGGGTGCGCCGGATGCGAGGGGTTCAGCAAGCTGACGGGTGACGGCACCGACACCGGCTGGAACCTCGCCCTGCACTGGGCGTCGCCCACGGGGTGGCGCTGGGGCGGCTCCTACCGCTCCAAGATGGAGCCGAAGATCCACGGCGACGTCGAGTTCGAGAACATTCCCGCACCCTTCGCCCCTCTCTTCCCGAACGGCGGGGCGACGGCGACGCTGCCGCTTCCGGCGACCTTCGCCGGCGGGGTCGGCTACGTCTCGCACCTCGGACGCGGGAAGTGGGAGGCGGAGTTCGACGTCGTCTGGACCGACTGGTCGGAGTTCGATCACTTGAGAGTCGATATCGAGAAGAACACCTTCGTCGGACCGATCCCGGTGGTGGCCGACATCGATCAGACCGAGGAGTGGCACGACACCTACTCGTACCGCGGGGGTTTCCTCTACCATGTCACACCACGGCAGGACTGGCGGGTCGGAGCGTACTACGACCTCAACCCGATCGCCGACCGGCACGTGCGGCCGAGGCTGCCGGACGCCGACCGGACGTCGGTGCAGGCCGGATGGGGCTTCCACGGCAAGAGCGGCTTCTTCCTCGATGCCGCCTATCAGGCGCTCTTCTTCCAGGATCGGAAGGTCACCACCAGCTCGTCGAGCGCCTCGGACCCGGTCATCCCGGGAACGTACAAGAACTTCACCAGCCTGTTCGGGGTGAGCCTCGGCTGGAAGTTCTAGGCGCCGGACCGGGAGGCGGCGTGGAGATACGGACCCTCTGCGACATCCTGACCCACCTCGACCGGCACTTCCGCAAGCCGGACCTCCTGCGCTACAAGTCGGGAGGGGTCTGGCACGACATCGCGACCGAGGAGTTCGTCGCCACGGTCCGCTCCCTCGGCCTGGGTCTCCTTTCCCTGGGCGTCGGGAAGGGAGACCGGGTCGCGATCCTCTCCGAGAACCGCCCCGAGTGGACCGCGCTCGACCACGCCCTCCTGAACGTCGGCGCGGTCAGCGTGCCGGTCTACTCGACGCTCCTGACCGACCAGATCCGCTTCATCCTCGAGAACAGCCAGGCGCGTCTCCTGATCGCCTCGACCGCGGCGCAGGTCGATAAGGTCCTGCCGGTCTTGCCGGCGCTGCCGGATCTGAAAAGCCTGATCATCCTCGACCCGCCGCCGGTGCCGAAGGGGCCGGTGGTCCCCTGGACCGATCTCCTGCGGGCGGGGGAGGCGGCGCATCGAAGCGATCCGGGCCGCTACGAGACGATCCGCGCCGCGATCGAGCCCGCGGACCTCGCGAGCATCCTCTACACCTCCGGCACGACGGCCGACCCGAAGGGGGTGATGCTCACCCACGCCAACTTCGCCTCGAACGTCAACGCGACGCTTCGGATCATCCCGTTCTCCTCGAGCGACATCTGCCTCTCGTTCCTGCCGCTCACCCACGTGTTCGAGAGGATGGTCGAGTTCGCCTATCTCTCGGCCGGCGCGACGATCGCCTATGCCGAGTCGATCGACGCCGTGGCGCAGAACCTGGGAGAGATCCGCCCGACGGTGATGGCGAGCGTACCGCGCCTCTTCGAGAAGGTGCACGCGCGGATCCTGGATTCGGTCCGTGCCTCGCCCTTCGTCCGCCGCGCCATCTTCGCCGCGGCGCTCTCGATCGGCCGGCGGCAGGCGCGCGTCTACGTCGACGGCCGCCGGGCGCCGCTCCCGATCCGCCTCCTCCACCCGCTGGCCGACCACCTGGTCTTCGCCAAGCTGCGGGCCCGGCTGGGCGGGCGGGTCCGCTTCTTCATCTCGGGCGGCGCGCCGCTCTCCCCCGAGATCTCGCTCTTCTTCCACGCCGCCGGGATCCGCGTGCTGGAGGGGTACGGACTGACGGAGACCTCGCCGGTCATCGCGGTCAACACACTCGATCGGACCCGCATCGGCACGGTCGGCCCGATCGTCCCGGGCGTCGAGGTCACGATCGCCGCGGACGGCGAGATCCTGGTGCGCGGGCCGAACGTCATGAAGGGCTATTTCCGCAACGAGCAGGCGACGCGCGAGGCGATGGAGGGAGGATGGTTCCATACGGGCGACATCGGCCTCATCGACCCGGACGGCTTCCTCAAGATCACCGACCGCAAGAAGGAGGTCCTCAAGACCTCCGGCGGCAAGATGGTCGCCCCCCAGCCGATCGAGAATCTCCTCAAGACCGACCGTTTCATCTCGCAGGCGGTCCTGATCGGCGACCGGAGGAAGTTCATCTCGGCCCTCATCGTCCCCGACCCGCAGTGGCTCGAGTCGTACGCCCGGCACAAGCAGATCCCGTACACGAACTGGACGGAGCTCCTGTCGCACCCACGCGTCCTCGACCTCTTCCGGCGGCGGATCGAGGCGAAGATGGCCGGCCTGCCGCAGTACGAGACGATCAAGACGTTCCGCCTGCTTCCCAAGGAGCTGACGCAGGAGGACGGGGAGCTGACGCCGACGCTGAAGATCAAGCGCCGCGTCGTCGAGAGGAAGTACGCGGATCGGATCGAGTCGATGTACCGCGAGGCGGAGAGGGGCCCGGCGCCGTGACCTCCGCACAGCCGCCGCACGTCGTCATCCTCGGCGGCGGGTTCGGAGGCCTCTACGCGGCCCGCGCCCTGCGCCGCGCGCCGGTCCGCGTCACGCTCATCGACCGGCGGAACCACCATCTCTTCCAGCCGCTCCTCTATCAGGTGGCGACCGCCGCCCTGAACCCGAGCGACATCGCCCAGCCGATCCGAAGAATTCTACGGAAGCAGCGGAACGCCACCGTGATGCTCGCCGAGGTGCCTGCCATCGACGTTGCCGGCAGGCGCGTGATCCTGGCGGAAGACGAGGTCGCCTACGACTACCTGATCGTCGCGACCGGCGCGACCCATTCCTACTTCGGGCACGACGCCTGGGGCCGCTTCGCTCCGGGCCTCAAGTCGATCGAGGACGCCCTGGCGATCCGGCGGCATGTGCTTCTGGCGTACGAGGCGGCCGAGCGCGAGATCGACCCTTCGCGCCGTCAGGCCTGGCTCACCTTCGTGATCGTGGGCGGGGGGCCGACCGGCGTCGAGCTGGCAGGCGCGCTCGGGGAGATCTCGCGCCACGTCCTGGCGCGCGACTTCCGCCGGATCGATCCCGGCTCGGCGCGCATCGTGCTGATCGAAGGGGGTCCACGCCTCCTGCCGGCCTTCCCTCCGGATCTGTCGGCGAGCGCCGCGCGCCAGATCGCCCGTCTCGGCGTGGAGGTCCGGACGGGCGCCCCGGTGACGGCGATCGACGAGGATGGCGTGACGCTCGGAGGGGGAGAGTCCGCCGCGGGAACCGCGGGTGGGCCCGCGATGGGCGGCCGCGCGACCGGAGGCGGAGCGGGCGGGGAGCGGCGGATCGCGGCGCGCACGGTGCTCTGGGCGGCAGGCGTCGCCGCTTCCCCCCTGGCGCGCTCGCTCGGCGCCCCGCTCGACCGGGCCGGGCGTGTCCCGGTGGCGCCCGACCTTACAGTGCCGGGAGCGCCCGGGGTCTTCGTGATCGGGGACCTGGCGTCGCTGCAGCAGGATGGCCGGCCGATTCCGGGCGTGGCGCCGGCGGCGATTCAGATGGGCAGGCACGCCGCCCGCAACATCGTGCGCGCGGTCCGCGGCAAGCCATTGCGGCCGTTCCGCTATCGCGACAAGGGATCGCTCGCCACCATCGGCCGCGCCGCCGGCGTCGCCGACTTCGGGAGGGTCAGGCTCTCCGGGATCGTCGCCTGGCTCGCCTGGCTCTTCGTCCACATCTTCTTCCTGATCGGCTTCCGCAACCGCTTCCTGGTCCTCTTCGAGTGGGCCTGGACCTACGCCACCTACGAGCGCGGGGCGCGTCTGATCACGGGGGAGATGGGGGACCGCACGTGAGGTGGGTCCGCGGGCGAGAGTGAGTGGCGGAGAGGGTGGGATTCGAACCCACGTGGGGCTGTTTAGGCCCCAACCCGCTTTCGAGGCGGGCCCGTTATGACCACTTCGGTACCTCTCCGCGAGCGGACGGTGCGTGCCCGCCGGAACGACCCATGTTACCACTGCGGCCGCGCTTTCCGCCCGGCGCGTGAGAGGGGAGCCTGCGCGGTGATCGGGATCGTCAGGCCGCGTCGACCTTCCGGAAGTCCGCGAGCGCCCGCTTCAGGTGGCGGATCTCGGTTTCGAGGTCGGCCAGCAGCCCGGCGGCGCGGGTGCGGGTGCGTTTCTGACCGATCTCTTCCAGCGCCTGGGCCGCGCCCGCGGCGGCGGGGGCACCCAGGTTGGCCAGCGCGCCCTTGAGGGAGTGGGCGGCGCGCTCCAGCGCCTCGCCGTCCCGCTTCGCGACCGCCCTGCGGATGTCGCGCATCGATCCCGGGCAGCTCCTGAGGAAGAGATCGATGATCTCCCGCATCTGATCGCGGTCGCCTTCGACACGGGACAGGAGGTCATCCCGGTCGAAGACCTCGGCGCCCCCGTCCCGCGGTGTGCCCGCGCCCGCCTCGGGGCCAGGGGCCGCCTCGGCGCTCGCGTTCGGCACAGCGGCGCCCGTCCCGGCCGCCGCGGCGCCCGCGATCCGGCGGTCGATCGCCTCGAACAGCTCCCTGGGCCGGATCGGCTTCGAGACGTAGTCGTCCATCCCCGCTTCAAGGCAGCGCTCCCGGTCCCCCTTCATGGCGCTGGCGGTCATGGCGATGATCGGCATGTGCCTCGCCGTGTCCCCCTCCTGCCTGCGGATCGCCGCCGTCGCCTCGAACCCTCCCATCCGGGGCATCTGGACGTCCATCAGGACGAGATCGAACCGCTGCTTCTCGAGGAGCGAAAGGGCCTCCTCCCCGTCGCCCGCGACGGAGACGCTGTAGCCGCGCTTCTCGAGCGTCCGGACCGCGACCTGCTGGTTCACCGGGTTGTCTTCGGCGAGGAGGATGCGCAGGCCCCGGCGCCGCTCGCGCAGCGAGTGGCGCGTGACGAGGGGCGGCGTCGGCTCCTCGGTGCGCGGCGCGCCGAGGGTCGCCGTGATGGCGTCGAGGAGATCGGACGCGCTGATCGGCTTCGTGAGATAGGCGGCGAGGCCGAGCTTCCGGCAGCGGGCCGCGTCTCCCCTCTGGCCGGCCGAGGTCAGCATGATGATCGCCGTCCTGCTCGAGCCGGAGAGGCTGCGCATCCTCTCGGCCACCGTGAACCCGTCCATCTCCGGCATGCTGGCATCCAGCAGAACGAAGCGGAAGGGGGACCCCTGCCGCCGGGCGCTCTCGACCGCGGCCAGGGCCGCCGGCCCGCCGTCGACCGCCACGACCTTCATTCCCCACTGCGACAGGACCTCCTTGATGATCTCCCGGTTGGTGGCATTGTCGTCGACCACCAGCGCGTGCTGCTCGTGCAGATCGACCCGGCCGGCCGGGGACGGCGCGCGCTCTCCCGGGCGGCGCCCGAAGCAGGCGGTGAAATGGAACGTGCTGCCGTGTCCCTCCTCGCTCTCGACCCAGATCCGGCCGCCCATCTTTTCGACGAGCTGCGCCGAGATCGTCAGGCCGAGCCCGGTGCCGCCGTACTTGCGGGTCGTCGAGCCGTCCGCCTGCGTGAAGGCGGCGAAGATCGTCTGCCGTTTCTCGACCGGGATCCCGATCCCGGTGTCGGCGACCGAGAAGTGCAGGCGGACCTGGCCCTCCTCGATCGACTCCGCCGCCACCCGGACCACCACCTCGCCTCGCTCCGTGAACTTGATGCCGTTCCCCACCAGGTTCAGGATCACCTGCCGCAGGCGCCCGGGATCGCCCACCAGGCCGTCGGGGACCTCCGAGAGGACGTGGTAGGCCAGCTCGAGATTCTTGGCGTGGGCCCTCAGCGAGAGGGACTTCATGGTGTCGTCGAAGGTGTCGCGCAGGCCGAAGTCGATCGGGTCGAGGTCGAGCCGGCCCGCCTCGATCTTGGAAAAATCGAGGATGTCATTGATGACCGTGAGCAGGGCGTCGGCCGATCCCCTGACCATGCCGAGGTATTCCCGCTGCTCGGCCGTGAGCCGGGTCCCCTCGAGCAGCTCCGTCATCCCGATGATCCCGTTCATCGGCGTGCGGATCTCGTGGCTCATGTTCGCCAGGAACTCGCTCTTGGCGCGGTTGGCCGCTTCGGCCGCCACCTTCGCCTGCCGGATCTCCTCCTCAGCCTGCTTGCGCTCGATGAACTGTCCGGTCTGGCTCCCGAGCGTCGCGATCATGATCAGAAGGCTCTCGTCGAGCTCCTGGACCTCGCAGGAGAAGATCTCGATGACCCCCAGCACCTGGTCCCCGAGCAGGATCGGGGCGCCGAGTCCGGCGCGCAGTCCCGCCTCCTCCGCTACCCAGACGCGGGGAAAATTGCGGTCCCGGGTCACGTCCGCGATCCAGGCGGGAGCCCGGCTGGCCCAGACACGCCCCGGTAGCCCGACGCCCCGGGCGAAGGTCATCGCACGGCTCTTCGCCTCGAACCCGTCGATCCGGAGGCCCGGCGCGTGCCAGAAATCGCTCAGGCGCAGCACCTGATCCTGCGGGTCCAGACGCCACAGGCCGCCGGCGTCCCATCCGAGCCCTTCGCAGACCGCCTGCAGGATCCGGGAGGCCGCCTCGTCGAGGGCGGGGGACTCGGCGAGCACGCGGGCGACGGCGTGCTGCGCCGCCACGCGCCTCTCGGAGCGCCGGCGATCGGTGATGTCCTCAACCGTGCCGACGTAACCGGTCACGCTCCCGTCCTCCGCGTGGACCGACGTTGCGCGAACGTCAACCCAGCGCACCCGCCCTCGGGGAATCCGATAGCGGAACTCGCGCACGAAGTCGGCGCCTAGCCTCGCCGCGGCGGTCCACTCGGCCAGGACCGCATTCAGGTCATCGGGATGGACCGCCCGGGTCCACCCGTCGCCGAGGCTCTCTTCGAGGCTCAGCCCGGCGATCCCCTGCCAGTGGGGGTTGGTGTAGATGCAGCGTCCCTCGGCGTCGGTCTGGAAGATCCCGATCGGCGCGGAGGCGCTGAGCGATCGGAAGCGCTCCTCGCTCGAGCGCAGCGAGGCGGTCCTCTCCAGGACCGCCCCCTCCACCTTCTCGTGCATCGTCTCCACCACCGCCTGGCGCCTGGCGATCGTGCGCATCTCCCGAACACCCTGCACGCAGGAGGCGATCAGGAAGATGTCCTCGAAGACGACCCAGCCGGCGTGCTCGAGCCATCGCCACCAGGGAGCGGCCAGCACGCCGAAGACCGACTGGGGGAAGTAGAGGCCGCGCAGGAAATGGTCGGCCGCCACCACCGCCGACGCCGACACCAGCACCGGCCAGTCCCTGTAGAAGGCGAGGAACGCCAGTGATCCGAAGACGTGGAAGTGGGTCTCGATCCGGCCGCCGCTCAGGTGGATCAGGAGGGCCGACGTCAGCATCTGGGCGACGGCGATGACGTGCCGCGTGAAAACCTGGCCCGGTCTCTTCAGGGCCAGGACGACCGGGTAGACGACGATCGCGCCTCCCAGGAGGACCGCCGCCCAGACGTGGAGATGGACCTGGCTGATCGCGCCGGCCCAGGTCCTGGGGGAGATCCAGACGGCCGCGACGATCCCGGCCAGCCACTGGGCCACCATCAGACCGGCGAACAGGCGGTCGGTGCGCCTGAAGATGCGCTGCCGGTGCTCCTCGTAGAGGTGTGCGGCGCGATCCGCCGTCCGCGCCTCGAGCGTTCGCGCTTCGGGCGCCGGCGTCCCGTCCTCCGATTGCGTCTCGGGGGTCATCCGGCTCAGCTCGATCCGGGGCCGACGAGGGAGCAGCCGAAGACGGAGGTCTCAGGCCATGCAGCCGTGCCCCTGGTCAGGAACGAGACGACGGCGTCGGCGCCGGCGTTGTCGCCAACATGCCCGCGCGCGTCGGTGATGCCGCCGCTGAACAGCAGGCGCCCGGCGGCGTCGTACAGGAGGGTCTGGCCGGAGGTCTCGGCGTTGAAGAGGCGCGCCTCGTTCCCGCCGTCGTCACGCATCACGGTCACGCCGGGGATGATGGCGGCGCTCCGCCAGAGGTCGGTCGTCGCCCAGTCGTCGGGAAGGCCCGCCGGCCTGAGCATCAGGACGTACGCCTTGACCCGGCCCGGGCAGCGGGCCATCACCCGGGCCAGCTCCTCGACGCTCGCGCGCGTGCAGGGACAGCGCGGGTGGGCCAGCATCACCAGCGTGGGGGTGGCCGGGTCGCGCTCCATGCGGCTGCCCTCTGGCCAGAAGCGCGGCGCGGCGGCGGAGGCGCCCGGCGTGATCGAGTACTCCCACAGGATCGCCATTCCCGCGACGACGGCGAGAGCCCAGACCCCACCTCCCAGAAGCAGGGGCCACGACCTGCGCGGCGACGGCTGGCTCGTCCCGTTCATGCGAATCTCGTGGCGCGAATATAGGGCCCGGAACGGGTGGCAACAAGGCGCCGAGAGTCGGCGGAACCGCGGACTCGTTACAGGATCGACCCTGGGCGATCCCGGGCAGGGCGGATCACGGGCCGGCGCTCAGTTCGGACGGCGGCCTCGGCGAGAGCGGAAGAACTCCTTCAGGAGGGCGGCGCACTCGGGGCCGCGTACGCCGCCCGCGATCTCGAAGCGGTGGTTGAGACCGGCCGCGGGCCGTCCGCGCAGAAGGGCGGTCACGCCGACCCTGGGATCGGAGGCGCCGTAAACGAGGCGCGCGATCCGCGCCTGCACCATGGCGCCAAGGCACATCAGGCACGGCTCGAGGGTGACGAAGAGGGTGGCGCCCGGGAGACGGTAGTTCCGCAGCGAGCGGGCCGCCCGGCGCAGCGCGACGATCTCCGCGTGAGCCGTCGGGTCGTGGCTTCCGATCGGGCGGTTCGAGCCGCGACCGACGATCCGGCCTCCGACGACCAGCACGGCACCGACCGGCACCTCGCCGCGCGCCGCGGCGGCGCGCGCCAGGCGTATCGCCCTTCTCATCCAGGTGACGTTCCCCGCTGTCACGACCTTCGGCACCCCTTCACCTCCGGCGCGGCCGGGCCCCAGGCGCGGTTCGGCCCGGTGCGGCCGGCCGGAGTCTAGCACGCGGCGCAGGGCGGTCCGGTTCCCACAAACAGCGACACAAAAAGGAACGACGGCCCCGGAGGGCCGTCGTCACGTTCGACTCCCGGGGATCATGCGACCCGGGGGCCTGACCCGGCGGGCGCCGGGCTATTCCACCACCAGCGTGCCGTTGCTGCTCCAGTGCTTGAAGCTCCAGGTCTTGGAGCAGCGGAACTCGAAGGTCCCCTTCGCGGTCGGCGTCAGCTCGACCACCGCCGGCTTCTCCCGCGTGACCTTCTCGCTGATCTCGAAGTCCTTGAACTTGATCCCGTAGTTTCCATCGCGGCTGACGAAGGTGATCCGGACCTTCTCGCCCCTCTTCACGTGCAGCGTGTTGGGGGCGATCTTGTTCTCGAAGGCGGTCACGTGAAATTTCTTGACCTCGCCCGGTGCGACCGACTTGGCCGGCACCGCGCCCGGCTTCGACCTCCCGCTCTTCGTGGCCGGCTCGCCCGCCAGCAGCGTCGCCGCGGCGATCGCGAGGACGGCCGCCGTCAGCAGTGACGATCTGAGAATCCGCATGCTTCCCTCCTCTTAGGCCGGCAGGGACCGGAGCGGCTTCTCCGTCCGGCTGGACTGCCACGGCACCTATCGATGGAAATATGGAGACGGGGATCGCCGAGTCAAGCGAGTTGCGGATTTGAGATCGCGCGAAGTGGGTCTGGTGCAAGGAGTTTGGAGCGACAGGAACCGACGCGGTTGACGAAAATTGGTAGGCGATCCAGGGGCCCGTGCGTACGGCGTCCCGGCGGGCGCGCCTCGCCCCGAGACGCGCGCGCGGGCCCGGACACGCACAGCCTCGGCGCTCAGCGGCTCAGCGTGAACTCGACCATCACCTGGGCGTAGACCGCCACGGCCTCCCCGTGCATCCGAGCCGGCCGGTAGCGCCAGCGCTTCACGGCCACGATCGCCGACTCGTCGAACCCCCAGCGCTCGTTCGGGGATCGCAGCACCTGGACCTCGCCGACCGTCCCGTCCGCCTCGATGGCGATCATGAGGATCACGCTCCCCTGGACTCCGGCGCGGCGCGCGAGGTCGGGATACCTCGGGAGGGCCCGGGTCGAGGGGATCAGGAGGGGAGGATCGACTCTGGAGTCCCAGACGTAGATCGGCCCGTCGCCGTCGTCTCCGGGGGTGCCGTCGCCCGGAACGCCGTGACCCCTGCATCCGTCGCAGTCCTTGTCCGTCCCGGTTTCGCTCGTTCCCTGGCCGCCGGGGATTCCGGGGCCGGGGGGCGCACCCTCGATCGGACGCGCCGTGCCACCGGTGGTCTCGTCCACGCGCGGCTCCTGCGGGTCCACCGGCCGCGGAGGATCGAGTGGGACGCGAGGTGGCTGGATGGCATCGGGCGGGGCGTTCCGGGCGGCCGACGTTCTGTCCGAGGCGGCGGCTCGTTTGGTCGCAGCGCCTCCTCCCGCCCGGACGCGAGGCCCCGGCACTCCGTCCCCGTCGAGACGCCCCTGGGGAGGCGGCTGGAAGATCGTGATCGGCCCGTTCGACGCCCTGGGCGGTTGCACCATCTCGATGCTGAGAAGCGGGGCCAGGACCAGAAGGCCGAGGGCCGTCAGGTGCAACGACAGGGCGAGGGCGGTCCCGGCGAGCCGCCGGAAGGATCGCGCCGCCACGGAGGGGCGCGAGACGATCATGCCGTCGAAGAGGGGTGGGCTCATGGCCGCCTCCTGTGAGGCCGGGAAGTGGGCCGGCCCGGCCCCCGGCCCGCGGGCGGCCGGTGCGAGGTTGCCCGTGGCCGGGTCGCCTTGAACGGACCGGGCCGACCCGGTGCTTCAATGACGGAACTGTACTCACGTCCTTTCGGCGAGAGAACGAGAGTTTGCACCGCCATGATGAGTAGACACCGCAGACGGGGGCTGAGTTCCCCCCGCACCGGGCCTCGGGCACGGCGCCGTTCGCGCGGCGCCGCTTGACCGCGCGGCGCCGGGACCTAAATTTGCATCTTGGGGGCGCGTCGAAGTCAGGCTCCTGGAGACTGCCTTGGGATGCGCCGGACGATGAACCGAACCGGGAGGCTCGAAATGCTGCGACGCATCGTGCTCGTTCTGCTCGCCGCGGCCGCCCTGGCGCTGCCCGCCTGCACCAAGCCGGCGAGCTACGTCGCCGAGGACGCCAAGCGGAAGGAAGTCATCGAGGCCTTGGTCTCGAACACCTCCTACCGGCAGGAGGTGATCGATCGGCTGATCGGCCCCCCCCTCGACCGGGCGGCGGTGATCGATCGGATCCTGAAGGACGAAGGGGCGGCCGGCGATCTGGTCGGGCGGATCCTGCACGACGACCGCGGCCGGGCGCTGGTGGCGAGCAAGGTCGCCGCCGACACGGGGGCGAAGACCTTCATCCGGATGCTGATGCTGACCGGGGTGATGGGCGACTCGATGACCCAGAAACAGGCCGAGGCGCTCGGGCTGGGTGAACCCTTCGCCTTCGGGAACGAGCGCCGGACCATGTTCGACCTGAAGGAGATCGGCCGGCGCATCGAGCAGGTCGCGCGGCAGAAGGAGGGGCACTACCCCGTCTGCGCCGACTTCGGGGATCTGAAGACCTGCCTCGAGAAGAAGTTGCCCGCGGGGACGCTCGACTCGGTCCGGCTGGTCGACTCCTGGGGCCACTCGTTCCAGTACCACACCGATGCCGAGGGGACGAAATACGTCCTGGTCTCCTACGCCACCGACGGCCAGTACGACGGCCTGGGAATGATCGGGCCCACCCAGTCGTTCGACTGCGACATCGTCTTCTCGAACGGCGACTTCGTGCAGTGGCCCGGCTGGATCCGCAAGAACGACATCAAGTGACCCGTGGACGCCCCGCTGCCCCCCGCTGCTACAGCGTCCCCAGGTAGACCAGCAGGTCCTCGACCTCATCGTCGCTGAACTTCTCCGTCGACCCGAGCTTCTCCAGATACTGCAGCTTGGCCGGGATCAGCGCGCGCAGGTTCGGGAAGCGCCCGTCGTGGAAGTACGGCGCGGTCGTCGACAGGCCGCGCAGCGACGGCACCTGGAACGAGCCGCCGCTGCCGATGTCCTCGTTGTCCGGCTTGGTGAAGATCGGCGGCACGTGGCAGGCGTTGCAGGAGGCCTTCAGGAAGACCTGGTAGCCGCGCTTCGCCGCCGCGGGGGCCGCGTCGGACGGGGTGCCGTCCTTGTTGAGGTTCGCGTTGTTCGGGAACTCCAGCGTGTCGAGGTAGGCGATGAGCTGGTCGAGCTGCGCCTCGGTCGGCTCCTTCCCCTTCATCCGGTTGACGATGATCCCCTTGATGTTCTCCTTCAGCGTCTTGCCACCGGCCCACGAGTAGGGAGCGGTGTCCTTCACGCCCCACAGCAACGGCACGTTGCGGCCGTCCGGCTGGCCGTCCGGCACGACGTTGAGCCCGACGTAGGTCTTGTTGTCGGTGTGCCCGCCGCGCGGGTGGCAGGTCGCGCAGGCCACGGTGCCGCTCCCGGACAGCGACGTGTCGTTGAACAGGAGCAGCCCGGCGTGGGCCGGGTCAAAGGGGGCCTTCGCCGCGGAGGGCTTCGCGGCGGGTGTCTTCGCGGCGGCCTTGGGCGTCGCGGCCTTCGGCGCAGGCTTCGGGGCCGGCTGCGCGCTCGGCGGTGTCGTCTGCGCGGCGGCCCCGAACACTCCGATCCCGACGGCTCCTGCGAGAACGGCGAGAGCGACCACGGTGAGCGAGAGATGAACCCGCGAGGTCTTCATCGGACTCCTCCTTTCGTCGTTGCCAGTGGCTCCGGTCGAAGGGGGGGAGTCTACGACAGCCGGCGGATCTCCGCAATCCAGGGCTCGAGACGCCGGCCGTACGAGAGGATGACCTCGTAGCGGGGAGGATGGATCGCGACCGGTCCATAGCGACGTTCGAGCGAGCTCCACCCCGCCGGGCCCGCGGCCTTCTCGTCCGCGCGCCGGAGCTGGTCGAGGATCGGGCGGAGCGAGAGGGGGACATGGATCTCCTGCACCAGGATCTCGGAGACCTGGCCGTTCAGACGGGGCGGGTGGTCGGTGCCGTCCGGCGACTTCCAGCCGGCGGAAAAGTCGATCCGGACGACGGCGGGCGCCACGATGAAGCGCGCCCGGTCGGGGTGCAGGCGGCGCAGATCGGCCGGGTCGCCGCCGACGTCGACGAGGAAGAGGCGCGAGCGCCCTACGCGGTCCGCCGCGAGCCTCGCCTCACGCTCCTTCAACGTCTGCTCCGTCTCGCGATGCCGGGCCACGCGGGCACGCAGGGTCTCGATCTCTTTCTCCTGGTCCGCGAGCCAGCGCCGCCAGGATTCCCCTTCGAACTCGAGGACGGCGTATCTCTGCAGCGGCAACACCTTGCCGTAGTGCAGCTCCGCGCGCGGGTCGTCCGGCGGCACGCTGCAGTCGAAGCCGAGCGACTGGAGCCTATCCCGGTCCAGCCAGTCATCCGAGTCCTCTCCCCCGGCCCGGCCGTCCCAGTCGAGACGCAGGGAGAGGCCGGTGTCTTCCTCGCCCACGTAGCCGGGCGGCAACTCGCGCTCCGTGAGCGTGAGGGCGGCGTCGGGCGTGCCGCGCCGGTTCATGGCTACCCCGCCGAGTGCCACGGCGTTGGTCACGAGGATCAGCCCGAGCGCCAGCGGCAGACCGGCGCGGGCCATGAAGTCTCCGCGGGCAATGACATCCGCGCGGGCCATGAGATCCCCGCGGCCCGATCCGTCCTGCGTGCCGCCCTTCATGCGAACCGCCTCTCGGGCCTCGCGCCCAGGCTGAGCGCGCGGAGTCGCTTGAGCAGGAGCAGCAGACCAACCGCGACGCCTCCCAGGATCAGGAAGAAGAGATACTTCGGCATCCAGTCCCACCACCAGTCGAAGAACTTCGTGTAGAGATCGATGACGAAGAAGGTGCAGCCGAGGTTCGTCACCTCGCGGAACCCGCGACGGATGCCGAATGCGATCGCGAGCCCCGCCACGACGAAGCCGGCGATCTGGTAGAACGACTCGACGGCCTTGTGCGCCAGCATCAGGTAGCTGGTATCGCCCCAGTTCGCCAGCACCAGGATCGGCAGGAAGAACCCGAGCAGCCCGAAGATCCGGTAGATCGGCGGAAAGTCGGGGCGGTCCCGGTGCGGCACGAGCGGGATCGCCAGGAGAACGGCTCCGGCTACGAGGAAATTCTCCGGGCGCTCGCCGAAGGAGAGCCAGTAGCAGCCGCTCCATGTGCCGGTCGTCGCCGACAGCCACCCCGACAGCGCCAGGATGCCGGCCGCCAGGAGGATGCGCGGACCGTAGGTGTAGGCGAGCAGAAACCCGAAGGCGGCCCACGGCAGGAACGCCTTCGGCGACGGCGTGATGTTGAAGATGTCACCGAGCATCATCAGATCGAGAACGAAGCAGCCGAACGCCACGAGCCCCAGGATCGAGGCGAAGTAGAGAGTCCTGTCCCGGCGGGCGGCGAGGTGCGTGCCGAGAAGGCCGAGGATCGGTGCCGCCAGGAGCACCGCGACCTGCGTCGGCGTCGACAGCAGCCCCCAGAAACGGCGGAAGAAAAGGAAAACGGCGGCGCACAGCGCCAGCGCCCCGAGGAACGAGGCGATGCGCATCCCCCACGACATCTGCTTCTGGGCGTCGGTCGTGTCGACGTCGAACCGCCCGGCGAGATCGCGCAGGGTCTGGTCGTGATAGCGGCTCAGCCGCTCCCGTTGCGCGTCGGTCAGCAGAAGGATCTCTTCCGCCTCGAGCTGGCGCAGCTCGTCCCTGAACGAGCGGATCCGATCGGCGCGCTTCTGGGCCTCGGGGTTGCTCATGAGCCTGGGCGCATCCTATCCCAGTCCGGCGCGTTCGTGTCAACGGGAGCGTGCGCGGGACAGGGACGAATCCGGGCGAGCCGCGGTCCGGAGGTTTCCCGCCCCTTGGACGGGAGGGCCGGCGGTGCCACCGGCCCCCCCCTTACGATGGTTCTAGCAGGCGGGATCGCTGCATTGAGTGGAGCTGATCAAGGTGCAATTCGTCGCGAGCGTCTTGTCGGCGACGCAGGCGAGGTTGCCGCTAGGTCGCCTGACCATGCAGTGCTTGAACTGGCAACTGGGCGCCGCGAACAGTTCTCCAGTCGTGATGTTGGACAGCGCAGAGGCGTACGGTCGATTGACGGTCGTCGATGGCACGACGATTAGAGACGCCAAGACAAGTACGCCGAGCGCCGTGACACCACGGGCCATCCTACGAAGCAGTCTTGACATACAGGCTCCTCCTCTCTCAGCATCCGACTTCCCCCCCGGGTGGGCCGAGATCCACGCGAGGAGCCGGCGGCACCACCGGCGGTTTCAGAGGACGATCTGGGGTGAGTCGCTGACCTATCTACCACCAAGGTGACTCGCGGGCAACCAGAGTTTCGCCGCAGAAAAGATCGAAGCCACCAGGGCATGTTTCACCCCCTGGTGTTGCACAGAAGGAGGTCATCGTGCAGGAGAAGGTCCACTTCAAGCGAACGCGGAGCCCGACCCGCTGCGAGCGAGCCATGCGCGACCTCTGCGTCGGGCCGGCGACGTCAGTCGCGGTAGAGCCAGCCTGCCGTGAGCGCGGCGAGGATCGCGCCGCCCCACATCTCGACCATCCAGAAGAAGGGCAAGAACCGGCCGACGGGCGACCAGGTGACTGAGGCGAAGTTCCCCGGGAACCCGGCGGCGAAACCGACCATCATCCCGACCGCCAGCGCCGTCTTCGGGCCGGCGCCGCAGGTCGTCCGGACCGAGGCGTACAGGACCGAGACGATGCCGGCGAGGACAAAGAGGGTCGCGATCCACACGACGGGGAAAGAGGAGTAGCGCGGGGCGGCGAGGAGGTGGCCGGCGGCCTGCTCGGAGACGTAGCGCTTGCTGAGCACTCCAAACTGGATCGCCATGCCCAGGACGTTCCAGACCAGCCCTCCGACGAGCGTGCCCAGCCAGACCGAACGCCGATTGATCGCGGTCATGCGCACCTCCATGCGGTGGAGCGACTGGTTCGTGGTGGCGCCGGGAGAGGTCCCGGGGCTGGTAGGCGGGATTCTATCGGCGCCGCGCCGCGGTGGTCAAGCCGACCGGAAGGCGCTTCGAATCAGTCGCCGTCCCTGGTGACGTCCTCGATCCAGGACAGCGCCGGACATCACCGCCGGGAAACTGATCGCCCCTCCTTGCTCGACGTCGCGGGCCAGGCGATCGCGGACGCGGCTCCCTACCAGGCGAGCCGCAAGTGACGCGGCCTCCTCGGAGTTCGGCCCCGGATGAGCCATCCTTGCTCAGGGAGTCGTCGTAGTGGCGATGAGCGCCTGGAATTCCAGCATAGAGCCGAGAGACTGAAGGTCTGGATCGGTCTTGGCGTGATCCCGAAGATCGGGCTTGTGTTCGATCGCAGCCCGCAGGGGCGGAATCGCGCCATCAGGCCGATTGAGTAGAGCCAGGACGCAGGCCTTGTTGTAGAGAAACACGGGTTCATCCGGAGTGTACTGAAGACCACGCTCCAACCATCCGAGCGCATCGGAGTAATTTCGCTGAACGTACGCCTCGGCGTATTTCGCCTGCACGTATCGGAGGCGGATCGGGACGAGGTTCACTTGCGCGGGCCACTGCGACGGCTCGACTCGTCGAGCGAAAGAGAGCTGGCGACCCAGGTTCGCCGCACGTTCCACCCGCGCCTGGCTATCGGGATGATCGGAGCAGAGAAAGGTCTTAATGATGGCGCTGTTCCCTTGGGCGTACCCATAGATCGTTGCCAAATAGCCGAGCGATCTCGATCCCGCCAGTGGATCCAGCCCAACCTGCTTGAGCGTGAGCACACCAAAGTGGTCCGCCTGGTCTTCGTATCCTTGCTGATACTGCTTGAACTCTATGGAGTCGAGCAGTGAGCCGAGTCCTCCTTCAGTCCCTGTCGCCAGAGCGCGTCCAAACTTTCTCCAGAACCCCACCTTCTTCCCCTCAGATTTCAGCTCCTCATCCTTGGCGGCCCGCTTCTGAGCACGCACCTGGGATTCCTGGACGGCGTCTAGGTGCTGCCCGCAGATGAAACCCACGGCGCTGGTGGGATGACCCAATACGTTGTGGCCGACCTCATGGGCGAGAATGAACGTCAGGGCCTCGATATCGTTGCTCCATGGCGTGATCTGTCTCATGGCGTTCTCTGTCGCCTGCGCATCGAACCCCTGTGAATACCAGAAGCTGCGAGGCTCCAGGAAGAAAAGGAGCGTCCCCCGGTTCACGAAGACCTGCCCACCGGTCGCGAAGGCGTTGATCGAATTGTCGGCGACCAGATGGATGTTGTAGTGCGGCTGTGGTCCGTACGTCGTCTCGATGGCCTCTTGCATGCGGCCAACGATTCCCGCAAGGAGAAACTCGTGCTTGGGGTCGGAATAGAGAGGCGTTTGCTTGAGAGCAGCTAGCTCGCTCTCTTTAGCGTAGGCGTCCCATTGCATGAGCCTGCCACAGCTCGAATCATCCACCCTCGCGCTGAAGCCAGCGATCCCCATCTCCAACCAGTTGCACTCTGATGCGAGCGCTGGAGGCGTCGTGAACAAGAGGGGTAGCAAGCAGAGCACCAGCAGCAGTGCTCTCGACTTAGGCGCTGCGGGCGCCCAAGAGCTGGGCGAGGTCCGAGCTTCTTCTCTGTCCGCCTTGTCGACTGCCATCGCTATTCTGCGAAAGTAGTATGCGGTGATTCTAGCACAGGTCGTCGGAGGTTGTGTCGACGAGGAGGACCGGTGGGTCCCATCGACGTTGCACCCCGGCCCCAATCGGCGTACAAAGAGCGCCTGCTTCTCTCTCAACCCCAGCGGAGGTACACCATGCGGAGGATCGTGATCACAGGTCTCGTTCTGATCTGCGTCGTCGCCCTGGGTTCCATGGCCGGCACGAGGGAGCCGCGATCAGCGGTCATCGACGCGGCCACCCGAACACCCACCCAGGTCGAGGTTACGAACTTCCCCGCCGTTCAGGGGATTGCCGGGACCGTGAACGTTGGGAACCTCCCGGCGGTGCAGACCGTGGCGGGGACCGTGGCCGTCGCCAACCTACCTGCCGTGCAGAGCGTCTCGGGGACCGTCGCGGTGGGTAACCTGCCGCTCGATGCGAACGATAACGTGCGTGTCGCCTCGGCCTCAGCTGCGCCGTCGTTTGTCCTCATCAAGATTGCCGATGCTGTGCAGTTCGTGCCAAGTTGCCCGGGTCTACAGCCCACGAACCTCGGAACGTTCAACGTAGCTGGCTTCCGCCGTGCGACACTGTTCGGGACCATGACTATCGACAGCCAGCAGAACACGCCAATGTGCGTGAACATGAGAATGGACGAGACCTTCAACGGCAGCGTCTTCTCAGGAACAGGAGCGGGCGTGTTGTGCGGCAACGTGCTGTCCAACCCCCCTCTGACTCTGCCGTTCAGCACAGGGGGTTTCGATGTCAGCGTCCCAGAAGTCACCGTTACGGCGCAGGAATATGACAACGCCTACGGCTCCGGCTGCTTGGGAGGATCGGTGACCCTCACTGCATGGTTGTATTTGGCAGGCTGATCCCGGAATTCGCGTGCCGGGCCGCCCCCCGAGGGATCGTCTCAGGCATTCGCCGTGGGAGAGCCCGCGAGGGGGCGAGGCAAGTCGAGGCCCGGGCAGGGGCGCAGGACGCGGCGTGGTCTCCTATTCAGACAGTGTAGGAAGGTCCACGGAGCGCGGTCGACCCGACCTGAGAGGGATGATGTGTGCCTGTGTTGCACCGTCACTCTCGCGAACGAGAAGGCCACTAAAGGACTTGAGCGTTCCGTATCTACCGGTGCTAACGGGGGCCAGTTCGAATTCAAGCTTCAGCCGCGTCAGCCCATCGCAACCATCCCTAGTGAAGATGGAGCTGGTTGTAATCACCCGCCCCGTAGCGGAGACGGAGAGGGTCTCAGATTCGGGGTGCGTACTACTGGCCGTGATGGCAATGCCCTGAAGCGGGAAGCAGGACGCCGAGGACGCGCCACTCGCGATGCGATCCGAGGTTAGAAAGGTCGAGGTGCTCAAGGCGCAATCACCGCCTCGGCAGTCAAGTACGAAGAAGGTCAAGCCGATCTCGGCACCTTTGCCGTCAACTACGGCGGCGCCGATGGCTACGGTAGCTTCGGGAACGCCAAGTCGTGAGAGAGGCTTCGCTGGTCCACCCGCAACCGTCGTCAGGGCGAATGCGATGCACGACAAGGCTCCGATTGGTCTCATGGCGCAACCTCCGGTTTCCCACGCATCGCGACCATGAGGGCTTCATACTCTTTGGGGAATGCTGCCTTTAGGAGCCGATCCAGCGCATGCGCCTGCACCTTGTCGGTCTGAGAGGCAACTAATCGCGCCATGATCCCACCTCCACCTCCAGCATCTCGGTAGGCCAGGAGGAAGTTGAGCTTGAAGCCAGCTTGCATCGCATCGAGGGATTTCTTAGTTGTCCACCAGAGGAAGAACGTGCCTACCGTGTAGGCGACGGCCGCAAAGCCGGTGATGATCGTAGCCACAGCCGCCCAAGGCGCGAGAGCATTCGGTTCCATCGAACCCTCCTTGCCGTCGATCTTATGGGACGCGTTCACGCGGAGCGAGCCCGGACGCCACTCCGCTGCGAGCGAGAGACGCGATCCGCCCTCGAACCCCAGGCGGCTACGAGCGGTCCGGCCAATCGTTGCGGATTAGCTTCGCCGGGTCGAACGTAACCGATCCGCCGAGGCCGGTAGCGCTGCTCGTCACGCTCGTCCCTGCCACAACCATAACTGTGGTCTCATCGCCCATCGGGAAGCGCTCGTTATCGTCTACCAAGACGCCGCAGATCGAGCACACGAAGATGAAGGCCAAGCAGGTCTTCCTCAGAACGTGTTTGCAACAATGAAAGGGGTTCATAAGTCTCCTCCGAGACATCCCGACTCGGCTCCATTGTCTCGCAATTCCCCGAGTCATGCAACCGATCTCCTCGACGACCAGCGGGGTCGCATGGTGATGCCCGTGATGGAGGGAGGCAAGGTGGAGCGGGGGCGCGTACTAGAACTTCACCTTCTCGCGGGCCTTGGGCGTGACGACGGTCCGTTGAAGCAAGGCTGCCACGAGTTCAGCAGGTGTTTGATCGCGGCCGATGCGGAGGGAGAGCACAGGCATCGCACCCCCGAGCGGATCAGGCACCTGGGTCGAGACCACGACGGCCGATTGCTTCCCGCGCGTCCAACTCGCTATCTGCGTCTGACCAGACGCGACCGTCAGGCCAGAAGCGGTGCCGAGACCAAATTCATCGTGTAGAAGTTTCTCTTCAGAGGTCGTGTTATCGGGTGGCCCCCAACGCTCCGCAAGCACCGCAATTAGGGAGCTGAATGGAAGGATCGGACGCATCGTTGGTGCACGAGGACCGGCCAGGAGTGCACCCGCCATGTTCGTGGTGATGTAGCTCACGGTGATCGTGCGAATCCTCCCATCGGGGTCGAGGATTGCTTCCGCCGTCGCCTTGCCATCTGTGCGGATTCGGTAAAGCGTCCCGCGCAGGTCGTCCCGGACGCCGTGCTTGGCTTCGCGGATGTCCACACCTGCCGCCTCAGCTTCAGCGGGAGTCATGCCGATGTGGAGCCCCTCGATGGTGAAGGGTTCAAGCGACGGACCTGGCTGCGGCGTATGTGCTGCCTGCTGCGTCCACGCGCCACCGATCGGCCAGACCCCCGACAGCAGCACCAGAAAGCTCAACTTTGCGATCTTCGTCATCGTCCACCCCCAGGCGCGATCTCTGCGCCGGGTGCCCCGTGCTCACCTGAGTCTTGCGGGAGGTGTCCAGATAGGTTGTCAGGTGGAGCGGCCTTAGGGAGCGTCTCGCTGAAGAGAGCGAATGCCTCGGCGAATGCCTGAGATGCGTTCGGCTTGCTGATGAGGTATTCCTCATTGAGTCCAGTCTTGCTGGTGATGCGAATGGTACCGTAGGCCACGATTGGAATCTGGTAGTTGTTATTAAATCGACGGTCCGGTGAGCCATCCTTGTTCGCTTTCTTCCACGTGTGTCCAATCAGCTGGCTATCTGCGGGAACCGATTCTTCCTCGATGAAGGAATTTGGTCGGTATTCGATGGTGGTCTCGTGAATATCGACGAGAGCGAAAGCCTCGTTAGACACGTGGTAGAGGATGAACCCCGGGTAGATCAGTAACTCGCCGCCATTGGCGTTGGTTAGGTAAGGCACTTTCCAGGCACTCTGGATGAGATCGCATGCGCCGAGCGAGAAGACAACCGGCTTTCGCTCGATGCTTTGTCGAGCGACAGTGCGTTCGTGGTAACGATCGGTGTCACGTGTGGAAATGGTGTCCCAAATGCGTTGTGATTGTGACAAGGTCGAAGTGGCATCGCAGAGGTGACCGAAAGCGTCCTTGAGCTGAACGGGAAGGTCAAACTCAGTTGAGAGGCGCGATAGGCTTTCCTGTTCCCGCAGTTCAGCTTCCTTTGCGGTCGCCTCGGTCGACCTTTCCCCAAGCCGGGCGAAGTGCTTCTTGAACAGCCTTCGGAATAGCCATCCTTTCGTCCACCGTTCGTGCCGGGCTCTTAGGCGAGCGGCATCGGCCTCTGCCTCATGTAGCTCAGGAAGCAGACGTGAACGTTCTTCTTGTGCCCGAACCAGAAGCTCCTTAATCGCCCCCAGGCCTTCGCTTGTGAGTGTAGCTGTGCTGGCACTGCGAATTTCTGTCGCGACGGGGACGGTCGGGACGTCCGCTGGTGTTGTCTGAGGCTTGTCTGAGGGCGAACCGCTCTCAGAGCCCGGCAGGTGGATTCGCTCCCTAAAGGCGATGCCGGTTCCAGGGATGCGAGCCGTGACCGCTGGACCCTGCGGGCCGACAGTAAAGCGGAGGGGACCCGCTCCCACAGACGTACTAATCCCACGAGGCGAGAAGGTTAAGCGGACACCCGGTATCGGGCTGAAGCTCTTTCTAAATCTCCATCCCACAGTAGTACCTCAGGAGGGATCGAACCGCTACACCTACTGGCGCTGCGATGCTTGAGACTACCACAGAATTGGCGGGCGCACTAACGCAATTTGCCCCAGAGTGCGCGAGCGAGGCAGGATCAGGTGACGGTCGCGCTCGACGACCCTGCCGGGCCGCCAGGAGGCGCAGGCTCCCGGGGTCGGCCGGGGCTTGCAGCGTGGTTAGATTTCCGGACGCCCGCGTCATTGATCGTTCGTCGATCTCAGAGACTCGGCAACTCGGACCAAGTCAGGATAGGTACGCCATTCGCCTTCCCACGCTCGGGCGATCGCATCCGCCGGAATCCCACCTTCTTCCTGAGCATCCGACTGTCGTTCGGCGAGCGTATGCGGTGCCTTGTCCTTAAGACGACCGTCAATCGAAGCGTTCCAGAGGTCATCAACGAAGCCCTTCACCCGAGGGTCATCCGGGTGCAGGCTGTCCTTGTATCCAAACGATGCATCGAGACGGGCGTCGATGAAATGGCCGAATTCATGGAAAAGCAGGTTAATCAGTCGGTCATCAAGTGGAGCGTCATCTAGAGCAATAACGGATCCACCGTCCTTGATCTTGAAAAGATGGAACTCGAATATAGTAAGAGTAACGTCCCCGTGAGTCGGGTATGTGTCGAATCGGATCGCAGTTGACTGTTCACGGCAGATGGCCACGTTCACCTGTAGGTGCGCCGGTAGCTTCACGGTTATAGAAAGGAAGGGGTGGTTGAGGAGAGCAGATCGGACAAGAGCTTCTAGCTCGGACGCGCATCGATGATCTGCGCCTGCAGTGAACTGAACTATAAGGGGCATGCTCTTCGATCCCCCGGAACCCCACGCCTCCGCTCAGCTGCGCGGGTCGTTGTCAGCTTGAGCCGGTTGTTTGTTCCGCAGTCTTGTCACTTTCGTCCCCTATCCCTTGCCGGGAACACACTCGGCATCCTTGACTCCGGACTTCGAAAGGTCCTGCCGGAACGCTTCGCAGAGTTGGCCATCGAAGGGTTTCGGGAGCCAGAAGGAGATCTGTGTGAGGTGACCACCAAGATCGGTGAAGACTATATAGGTGTTCCACACTGGTTTCCTTCTGCGGACATCCTTCAAGCCAAGTTCTTCCTCGGCCTGCGTAATCTGGGAACATATGTGAGTGATCTCCCTCGCTCGGGAGTCGCTCCCGAAACACAACCAGCCCCCCGCTGCCATCCCGGTAGCCTTCGCTTTACCGACCGTGTCGCAGGAAGCGCGGTCCAAGTCGAACGTAACTAGGCCGATCTTGATCTTGGCTTCTCCGCTCTTGCCCTTTACGGGCTTCCAGCATTCCGACGCTGCCATCCACGTGCCAGGCAACGGACGCTGTTGAAGCGGTTGAGACTGCGGTACAGACGCAAGGGAAACCAGGGTGGTAACCACGATCAAGGAATCGATTGACCTCACCTGGGACCGTCCGAGTGGATAGGCGAGCCCTTGTCTATCGAACGCCCCGGCTAACCCGCCGCAGCCTAGCCCGGACGCCACTCCGCTGCGAGCGGGTCTGCTGGCGTCGCGTTCGTGCGGGTGTCAATCGCCGCCTTCGTTCGTTTCACGGAGTTTGTCCGTTGGCTGTCGCGAAGCGCGCACTCTAGCGACGGCCCGTTCGATCTGTGCACTGAGTTTCGCGAATTGCGGGTTCGAGCGAAACTCGGAACGCGTAATCAATCGGCCATTGTCCCTGAAGAAGGTGCATAGCGATTTGTATGACCTACGATCCGCCTCACGAAGGTATGAAAGGTCGAACACGAGAGCGTGAATCCAGCGCTCGTCGAACGGATCGATGAACTCGCCCGTGCGCGCTGCCTTCGTCTGGTTTGGCTCAAGCCTTGGCAGAAACATCCATCGGAACCCGGGGCGCCCGCTCTGGCTCAGGTCGTACCCCGTGGCTATGACGTGTTGCTCTGACTTGTCATAACGAAGAGTGAAGCGGTCGATCGATACGGACAGCGCTGCTACCGGTCCTTCGTTTGTCACTGAAAACTTGAGGAAATCGCCGTCGGGTTTGAGTACGCAAGCGAGCATCGGCTCCGGCTCTGGGGGAGTTCTCGGCGGAGAGCTGTGCGAGACGACGAAAGAGACGACGACACCAAGCACGCCCACGAGGACGCCGACTAAGCTTAGTTTGCTGGGTAGAGTCCAGCGGTGCCACTGCGCCCGCGATGGCCAGAGCATCATATCGAGTCGCGATAGTAAACCAAGCGCCGGCTAACGCCCCGGCTAATTTGCGGCGCGCCGACGCGGCCCTCTCGGCCAGATCGTAGCACACCGCCTCGACGATCCGGCGGGGCCACCGATTGCGCAAGCTCCTCGTGGTCCAGCGATCGCGGGAGCCCGGCCGCGTTCTGTGCGGCGGGTGAGGTCCGACCATCACGGCCGATAGCCACGCCCTCGCACGATGTGGTGCAGCCGCAGCATGTGCCAGAGCGCCTGCATCAGCGATATGGGAGGCCCGCCGCAGGTCGCGCACCAGATCGAGTTAGGGCTCCGCTTGGTCTTCTCCATCGTCCCGCCTCCGCCGCCGGGTGCGAACCTGGGCGCGGGCAGTATCGCGTCGGGTACATCGAAGTCGGCGAGTCATCCACCCTTCGGGGGGTCTGTCGGCGAGTCCGAATGGGATGGGATAGTCGGGCGGGCCAGCGGAGGAGTCGGGGCCGCCGTGCCGGATCGCTTAGCCTTCGCCATCCTGTACAAGTCGACTATCATCCAGAGGAGGATCGGCGGCCCATAGAGGACGACCGCATACGCTCGACCTTGTGGCCCCATGTAGACGGTGACGATGAATAGAAATACGATCGCGGCGGAGATGACGAACGATCTCGGCCGCATGACTGAGAAGTGCTTGAGCCCTCGCTCAACCAGTCGCATCAAGAGATAGGTGATTAGGAGCGCTCCAGCGAGTTCAGCCATCTTGTCCTTCCGGTTCCGTCCGAAGCCCAACGCTTCCCGTCTGGCGTACCGACCGAGCCCGGACGCTAGCCCGCAGCGAGCGCCCGACCGCCGTGGGCTGCAGCGGGCTGTTGGGCGGCACGGCGCAAGAAGAGCTGGAGCTTGTGATCGCTCCTGACAGACGCCCAGGACTGACCTTCCGGCACAAACCTAAACTTGGCAAGGGTTGCGTGCATGTTCGGGTTGTCTGTCCGCGACGTTGAGAACACACCCTGAGTACCCGCGCTGGAGAGCGCGGTGCGCGTCAGATCCTCCGAGAATCGCCGTCCTCTCGAACTGGGCATGACGAACACCCACCCGAGTTCATAAGGGAACTGGTGCTCAGGTAATCCGACGCCTGAATGGGATGACACACGCTGCCGGTACTTCAGCCCTGGGCGCTTGAGGGCCGCAACACCACACAGGCAGCAGCCTACGGTCAGGAAGGTCAGCGAGACTGCCTGACGAATGCGATCCTCCAAACCCTTCGGCGTGACCTCCCCGCCTGCAAGAACAAGCGCTATAAAGTCTTCGATCTCAGTGCTGAGGCAATCGCCAGGCGTCCGAGCGACGACTTGTATGGGACTAGTCATCTATGCCACTCGTCCAGTTGGCGCATTCTAACCCAGATCCCCTCGGCGATCCCCGCCCCCGAGCCTCCGTGGCGCGACGGTGGGGGCCCGGATTTGCTCGCAAGAAGTGAGATCAAGGGGCCGCCCCGCAGGTGGGCCGCCCACCGGTGAACTTCCGGGGATGCCGTCGGACAACGGTGGCCAAGGCCGAGGCCCACGATGGCCAAGTGCCGCGCTTCATGGATCAAAGTGTAGGAAGCACGCGATCATGCTCCCCACAACCCCCGATGTCGCCCCAGATAGGGGAGTGGTGCGCCCAGCAAGACTCGAACTTGCGACCTTCGGATTCGTAGTCCGACGCTCTATCCAGCTGAGCTATGGGCGCACATCCCGGACCACCGCGATGAGAGGGACCGAAGTCTATCACAGGGGCCGGGAGAGCTCATCGGCTTCCCTTCCGGACGGGTGTAGTCGAGGGCCCGGCGCTCAGGGCCTGGGGCGCTGGGCGCGCCAGTGGGCCTGGCCGGACTCGGGGAGGGTGTAGATCGGATCGTAGTACTCGTAGCGCCGGGTCAGCGCCTCCGGGTCGTCCGGCTCGATCCCGGTGCGGTAGTTCTTCGTCCAGTACGAGATCCCCTTCTCGCGATCGTACTCCTTGACCTGGTTGACCCAGCGCTTGCCGACGAACGGCACGTCGCAGACGACGCGCGGTGTGGCGAAGCCGGGGAGGTACCCCATGATGTCGTGCTGCAGCTGCTGCGCCTCGTGCACCGCCAGCCGCCAGTGCTCGGCATTCGGGATCATGTCGCACATGTAGAAGTAGTACGGCATGATCTTCGCGTGATCGAGGAGGGTGAAGCAGAGCTCGAGGAGCGCCTCGGCGCTGTTGTTCACGCCGCGCATCAGGACGCCCTGGTTGCGCACGTCGCGGTACCCCATGTCGAGGAGTGCGCGCACCGCCTTCGCCACGAGCGGCGTGAGCGACTCGGCGTGGTTCACATGGGTGTGGACGGCGATGTCGACGCCGCGCTCCTGCGCCTTCTTCGCCAGCCGCTCGAGGCCGCGCAGCACGTCGTCCTGCAGGAAGTGCTGCGGCAGCCCCATCAATCCTTTGGTCGCCAGGCGGATGTCGCGGATGTTCGGGATGTCCATCAGGGCCGAGACGAAGCCCTCGAGCACCGCGATCGGCAGGTTGGCGACGTCGCCGCCCGAGACCACGACGTCGCGCACCACCGGGGTGCGCCGCAGGTAGTCGAGGATCTTCGCGTAGCGCTCCTTCTGAGGGAGCTCGAAGCGGAGCTTCTCCACCTGCGGGACGTCGTTCCCCACGAGATCCATCCGGGTGCAGTGGCCGCAGTACTGCGGGCAGGTCGACAGGAGCTCCGCCAGCACCTTGGTCGGGTAGCGGTGCGTCAGCCCCTCGACGGCCCACATGTCGGCCTCGTGCAGACTGTCGCGCTGGGCCTTCGGGTGGCTCGGCCAGTCGGGGTCGCGGTCGTCGAACGCCGGCAGCATGTAGCGCCGCACCGGGTCGTTCCAGAGATCCTTCTCGTTCATCGTGTTGATCATCTGGGGGGGCAGGAGGAGCGACATCGTGGCGCGCTCCTCCTGGTCCCGCTCGATACCCTTGAGGAGCGACTCGGGGAGGAGACCGCCCAGCGCGTGCTGCAACTCCTTCAGGTTCTTCACCGTGTGCTTGCGCTGCCAGAGGGCGCTCTCCCACTCCGCGGCGGTCACCTCCCGGTACCCGGGCAGGCGCCGCCAGTCGGGCTCCACGAACTCCCGTGTGAGCGGATAGTGGAACGGCTGGTCGGCCGGGCGGACCGGCCGGGGCGTGGCGGTGGCGTGCGGCGTCGGCTTGCTCATCGAGCGCGTCTCTTCCGGGTCTCTTCGGCGGATCCAGGCCTCGCGGCGGCGCCGTTCCGCTATCCGGCACGGTCTTCCACAAAGCGCCCTATTGTCGCAGGTTCGGGCCCCCTCCGCAAGATCGCGCCGGCGACCCCGAACCGACGTTCATGGAAGGATGGCGACCACCCGGACCGGCCCGCCGGAGCCGCCGGCGATCTTCATCGGCAGGCTGATCAGGGTCGCGCCGGTCGGCGGCAGCTTCCCGACGTCGGCGAGGTTCTCGAGGTTGTAGACGTTCGCGGCGGCCAGCGCCTGGTGGGCGGCGAAGTCGCGCGATCGACCCGGATCGATGCTGGCGGTGTCGATCCCGACCCCCGCGACGTGGCGCGTCCCGGCGAGGTAGCGCGCCGCCTCGGCGGAGAGACCGGGGAAGTGAAGGTGCGACGCGTCGCCCGGCGTGTCGTCGCCGAGATACCGCTTCTTGTCGGGCCAGCGCTCCCCCCAGCCGGTCCACAGGATCGCGACGGCCCCCTCCGGGATCGGGCCGCGGGCCGTCTCGAACGCCTTGATCTCTTCCGCGCCGATCGCATGATCGGGGTCGCGGGCGCAGGCGACGCGCACGTCGATCACGACCGCCGGGGCGATGAGCGAGCGCAGCGGAATCCGCTCCGTCGTCCATCCCTTCTCCGAGAAGTGGAACGGGGCGTCGATGTGCGTCCCGCCGTGCTCGCTGGCACACAGGCTGTTGGAGGCGTAGAAATAACCTTCCGCCGTCTTCCCGCGGAAGTCATCGGTCAGCCTGAACGGCTTCGCCGTCGGCCAGTAGATCGTCTGCGCGTCGAACGGGTACGAGAGATCGACGAGACGCCCGGCGGGAATCTCGGCGAGCGGCGGGGCGGCCAGGGTGGCGGCTGCCAGGAGCAGGCAGGCGATCATCGCAGTCATTATAATCGGGGCGGTGCCGACGATCGCCTTCTCCCATCTTCGAAAGAGCTACGCCACGACCGTGGCGGCGGACGACGTCACGTTCGAGGTCCGCCCGGGGGAGGTGTTCGGGCTCCTGGGCCCGAACGGGGCCGGGAAGACGACGCTCCTCCGGATCCTGATGGACATCCTCGCCCCCGACGCCGGGGCGATCCTGGTCGACAGCCGCCCGATCGAACGGCGGGACCGGGACGGGTTCGGCTACCTGCCGGAGGAGCGCGGGCTGTACCGCAAGGAGCGGGTCCAGGACATCCTGATCTACTTCGGCATGCTCAAGGGTCTCGATCGCCGGACCGCGCGCTCCCGAGCGCGCGCCTGGCTCGAGCGCCTCGACCTTCCCGGGATCGAGAGGCGGCGCGTCGACGAGCTGTCGAAGGGACAGCAGCAGAAGGTCCAGATCGCCGGGGCGCTCCTGCACGACCCGGGCGTCGTGGTGATGGACGAGCCGTTCGCGGGCCTCGACCCGCTCAACGCCGTCGTCGTCAAGGACCTCCTGCGCGAGAGGAGCCGCGCCGGCGGGCTCGTGATCCTGTCGACCCACCAGATGCCGCTGGTCGAGACGCTGTGCGACCGCGTCGCGATGATCCACCGGGGGCGCCTCGTCCTGTACGGATCGCTTCAGGAGATCCGCGGGCGTCACGGACGTCCCGCGGTCCTGGTCGGCCTGGCGGACGACGTCGACCCGGGTGCCCTGCCCTGCGCGGAGCGGATCGAGGCGCAGGGAGTGCTTCGCCGGATCGTCCTGAAGCCCGGGGCGCGCCCGCGCGACCTGATGGAGGCGCTCCTGGCGCGCGGCCTCGCCGTGGATCACTTCGAAGTGGTCCGCACGCCTCTGGAGGAGATCTTCGTCGGCACCGTGCGGGGGACCGAGGGCGGGCAGGACGACGACCGGGAACGAGCAGGCGGCGGGGGAGAGGCGTGAGCAAGGTCGGCGTGGTCATGAGCCGGGAGTTCCTGGCGACCGTCCGCCGGAGGTCGTACCTGATCGTGACCTTCGGGATGCCGTTCTTCGCCGCGCTGTACTTCGGTCTCTTCGGCATCCTGCCGGCAGTGTTCATGGAGAGGAGCGGAGCGTCGCGCAAGGAGGTCGGTCTCGTCGATCTGGCCGGAGTCGTGCGGCCGGAGGAGGCCGCGCGGGCCGGCACGGCCGGCGGGGACGAGCAGGACGAGGCGGCCGCGATCGCGTCGAGACTGGCGCGGGCCGACCCGCGGATGCGGGCGGCCCGGCGCATCCTCGAGACGGTGTCGGCGCCGGTCCGGTTCCGGACCTTCGCCTCGCGTGCCGAGGCGATCGCGGCGATCGGGGACGGGACCATCGATCGCTTCTACATGCTGCCGGCCGATTACGTCGCGAGCGGCGCGGTCGAGAGCTACCAGGTCGACGACACCACCCTGGGGGTGGCCGGCAACCGCGCCGCCCGCTCGCTCGAGACGCTCCTCGAACGCTCCCTCCTGGCGGGCCGGCTCTCGAGGGAGGTGCGCGACCGGGTCGAGACCCCGACCGACGCGGCGCGCTCCTCCTCGTTCCTGGTCCGGCCGGGAGGGGCGGTGGAGCCGCTCGACGAGGCGGCTCGCCTGTCGCGCGTCGCCATCCCTGTCGCCTTCGGCTTCCTGCTGCTGATGTCGCTGATGACCAGCGCCGGATACATGATCCAGGGGATGTCCGAGGAGAAGGAGAGCCGGGTGATCGAGATCCTCCTCGCCTCGGTCCGGCCGGAGGAGCTGCTGTTCGGCAAGCTGCTCGGCCTGGGCGCGGCGGGGCTCCTGCAGCTCGGAGTCTGGGTGTCGGTCGCCGGCTTCGCCACGAGCCTCGTCGTGGCCGCGGCGCTCGCCGCCCTCGATCTCGAGCTGTTCCTGATCTGCCTCGTCTTCTTCGTCCTCGGCTTCCTGATGATCGGCAGCCTCATGACCGGCACCGGAGCGCTCGGGACGAGCGGGCGCGAGAGCCAGCAGCTCGCCGCGCTCTGGTCGGTCGTCGCCGTTCTCCCGCCGGTGGCGGTCGCCGTGCCGATCCTCGACGATCCGAACGGCCCGCTCGCGCGCGCCCTCGGCTGGTTCCCGCTGACCGCGCCGATCACCATGATGCTGCGCTGCGGCACCGGCAGGGTCCCGGCCTGGGACATCCTGGTGTCGGTCCTCTGCCTGCTCGCGGGCGTCTTCCTGGCGCTGCGCTCGGCCGCTGCTCTGTTTCGCCTGGGTCTCCTGATGTACGGCAAGCGCCCCTCCCTGCGCGAGCTCGCGCGACAGATCCGGCGAGCGTAGACCGAGCCACCGCCGGGGCTCGGTGGGGATGCTGCGGGCGGAGCCACCGCCAGCCGCCGGCGCGCATTACCAGGGACGCGACGGTCCCTCGGGCTGCCGCTCCCGCTCCCCCAGGCCGAACGCGTACCCGAACCCGACCTGCACGAGGTTCTCGGTGTAGTCGGTGGTGTCGTTCGGATCGGAGGAGAGCCCGGTCTGCGAGCCGAACCTCGAGCGGTTGGTGTCGCGCTCGGCCTGGGCAGTCAGGAACCAACCCTTTCGGAGATCAGCATGGTAGGCGAGGGTCGCGTAGCGCCGCCTGTCGAACCGGTTGAAGTGGAACGGATCCGACAGGCTGTTGGTGGTGACGTAGTCGCGCCTCTCGTCCTCGAAGTCGAGGCTGATCCACTCCCTCCTCCCCTTCGCGCCCCAGCGCAGGCGCCCGTTCGCCGTGAAGATGTCCCTGCGGCTCGAGACGTCGCTCTCGACCGTCACGGTGTCGCTCAGGTCTCCGCCGGCGTGCAGGTCCTCACGGCGGTAGGAGACGTGCACGCGCACGCGGCCGCTCCCGAGCGGCGTCCAGACGCACGCGAACTCGTGAAACGGCATGTGACTGTCGCGTTCGTCGAAGAAGCGGTCGTAGTTCCGCCGCTCGTCCCCCACGATCGCGGCCAGCCACAACCGGTCGGGCGCGATCTCCTGGTCGATCTCAACCTGGGTGACCACTTTCTGGTAGGTCGCCTCCAGCCGTGGCACCGGATTGGTCAGAGGGACGACCCCCTCCTCGACCGCCCGGTCGCTGATCAGGTTTCTCAGGTAGAAGCTGGGGATGACCGCATTGGAGAGGCGGAGGAGAGTGGCGTGTGCCTTCCCCCCATGAAGCGGCTGCGAAGCGGAGATCCGGTAGAAGCGGTAGTTCTTGATCGGGTTCTCCTGGTACCGGTAGTCCGCGAGGTCCAGATCGAAGGCGGTCGGCGCGCCTGCGAGCCACGCGACCCTGAGGCCGGAGGAGAGCCGCGGGATCGAGACGAAATCGCCCGCGGTTTCGATCGCGAACCGCTTGGCGGCCAGGTTGCTGGCCGCCTGCTGCGGGGTGGGGTTCTCCAGCCGGTTGATGTCGCGGTCGGAGAGCTGGATGATGTTGTCATCGTACCGCTCGTCGAGGGCGAGGCGCAGGTTCCACGTCACGTCGGCCGCGAGGGCGGGCGCCCCCGTCGACAGCGCGCCCGCCAGGATCGCCAGGGTCGCGGCCGCGCCGCATCTTGGAGATACGGCCACCCTCACTCCACGCGGTAGAAGTAGTTCAGGCCATCGGCATCGCCCCCGACGTCGATGAAGGTCGTCGCGGTCGTGACCGCGAGGACCTGCGCCTGGCCGAACAGGCTCGGCGAAGTGCTGCGATAGATCGTGTAGGAGGCCTGCCCCGTGGAGGGCCAGGAGAGGTCAATGTTCGGCGCGCTTCTCATGATCGTCAAGCTGACGGGCGTGGCGGCAGGGACGAAGGTGAAGGCCGCCGGCAGCGTCGCCGCCGCCGGGGACCCGACGTTCGTCACCGCCAGATCGACGACCGCACCGGCCGACCCGACCGGATATGCGGGCGTCATCGCGTTGATCTGCCCCGGGCTCGTCACCTGGACGTTGGAGAGATTGAGGCCGCCGAGCGTGACCAGGGCGCCCGGCTGGAAGTTGGAGCCGAGGATCGTGACCGCGGTGCCGCCTGACGACGGACCGCTGGTCGGCGTGATCGAGGCGACCGAGGCAGCGAGCGCCTGGGCCAGGACGACATCCGGAAGACCGATGTCACCCTGCACCACGACACCCTGGACGGTCCCGAGTGCCAGCATCGAGCCCGTCGGCGGCGTAAAGAGGATGTGGTAGGTCCCCGGGGGGACGAGGACCGCGTAGGTCCCGTCGAGGGCCGTGTTGTCGCGCGACACGGTCTGGCGTATTCCGGTCCCGGACTGGTAGAAGTTGAGGTCGACGTTGGCGACCGGCTGCGAGGCAGCGTCGCGCACCGTCCCGGAGACGATGAAGGCGTCGCGCAGGACGATGTTGAGCCCGCTCAGGTTCGCCGTGATGACGATTCCCGAGATCCGGCCCGTCTCGAGGAGATCGGTGGAGACCGGCACGAAGCTCACGTTGTACAGCCGCGGCGGCACGACCGCGATGTAGTCGCCGTTGGTGTCGGTGTTGTCGTGCGGCGTCTCCACCTTCACGCCGGTGTAGAAGTCGTAGAAGTCGAGGTCGGCGTTCACCACCGGGAGCCCGGCCGAGTCGGTCACCCGGCCCGTCACGACGTATCCCTGTTCGAGGAGAATGTCCCCCAGGCGGACGTCGGTGCCGCTCACGCTGATCCCGAAGAGGCGGCGCGCGGCGAGGCTGGTCGTGGGTGGCTCGAAGCGGATGTCGTAGCTCCCCGGGACGACCACGCAGGTGAAATTTCCCGCGGTGTCGGTGTGGTGGTGCGAGACGTAGATCCTGTTCGTCGTGCTCCCCGCCGCGAAGAAGGCGAGGTCGACGTTGTAGACCGGGGCGCCGCTCAGCGTGACGTTCCGGCCGGTGACGAAGAACCCGTCGGGCAACTGCACGGTGGGCAGCGGGGGAGGGTTGTTCGAGATGATCACGCCGGTAAGCTTGACGCCGGCCAGCCGGAGCCCGACCGGCGGTATGTACTCGATGGAATAGGTGCCGGGAGGGACGACGGCGCTGTAGGCGCCGGTGGTGTCGGTGTGATCGTTCCAGGTCAGGACTTGCGTGCCCAGGCTATCGAAGTAGTTGGTGTTCACGTCGTTGATCGGCGCGCCGCGCACGTCGGTCACCATCCCCTTGACCAGGACACCGGGGGTCAGGCTGACCCGCGGTAACGTCACGTCGGCCGACACCGTGGTCGGCGCGGATGCCTGCGCCACAAGGAGGGTGCACTTCTCCGGCTTGTACTCGAACGTGAGGCTCCCGGCAGGCACCGCCACGGTGTAGGTGCCGGTGGAGTCGGTCCGGTCGTGCGACAGGGGGATTTCGAGGCCCGTGGTCGCGTCGAGGGCGTCGATGTTGACATTGATGACCGGATGGCCGGCGCCGGCGGTGTCGTACACCGTGCCGCTGACCAGAAGCCCGGTCTTGAGGGCCACCGTCGGAAGCGTCGTGTTCCCGGGGATGGGGACGGACGACTGGGCGAGCGTCAGGTAGCGAGTGCCGAGGGGAGGGCCGTAATGGAGGTCATAGGTCCCCGGAGCGACCACCACGCTGTAGTTCCCGGAGGCGTCGGTCCTATCCCTCACGGTGAAGACCCTTTCGGTGCTCCCGGGGGGGAAGAAGTGCAGGTAGACGCCGGAGATCGCGACCCCGGCCGTATCGGTCACCCGCCCCGACACGGTGATGCCGTACGGCAGCGCGAGAGGATTCGGAACAAGAGTCTTGCTCGTGGTCAGGTCGAAGCTCTTGATGCGGTCAGCGGTGAACAGGCTCCCCGACGGCGGGAAGAACTCGAGGTCGTAGACGCCGGCCGTCACGGTCGCCTGGAACTGGCCGGTCGTGGAGGTGGTGTTGTTGAGGGCGCCCGCCGTCACGCCGGTGCAGGAATCGACGAAGTTGATCTGGACCCCGAAGATGCCGATGCCGTTGACGTCGGTGACCTGGCCGGTGAGCGTCACCAGCGCGGCCTGGGCGGCCGAGGGGAGGAGGAGCGCGACGAGCGAGACGAGAAGACGGAGCCACATCCTTGCGGTCATCATGTCGATATCGCTTCCATGAAGAGCTGTTCCTTGCACAGGCGCGCGTAGAGGCTCTCCCTCCGGAGAAGAACCTCGTGCCGCCCCTCCTCCACGATCCGTCCTTCCTCCATCACCAGGATCCGATCGGCGCGCCGGACGGTGGAGAGGCGGTGCGCGATCACGAAGGTGGTCCGCCCCTCCATCAGCCGCAGGAGCGCCTCGCGGATCAGCGCTTCCGACTCGGCGTCGACGGCCGAGGTCGCCTCGTCGAGCAGCAGGATCGGCGGGTTGTTGATGACGGCGCGCGCCAGGGCGATCCTCTGGATCTGCCCGCCGCTGAGGCGCTGACCCCGCTCGCCGACCTGGGTGCGGAACCCCTCCGCCAGCGCCCGCACGAAGTCGAACGCGTTGGCGACGCGGGCCGCCTCCCAGATCTCCTCCTCGGTCGCCCCGGGGCGGCCGTAGCGGATGTTGTCCTCGATCGTGCCGGAGAAGAGGAACGGCTCCTGGGCCACGAGGCCGATCGATCGGCGCAGGGAGACGAGGCGGACCTCGCGCAGGTCCTGGCCGTCGATCAGCACGCGCCCGCCGTCCGGGTCGATGAAGCGCGGCAGGAGGCTCAGGAGCGTCGTCTTGCCGGCGCCGTTCGGGCCGACCAGCGCCACCACCTGTCCCCCGTCCACGGAGAGATCGATGCCGCGCAGGACCGGCACCCCCGGCACGTAGGAGAACCGCACCTCCTCCAGACGGACGCTGCCGCGCGTCACGCGCAGCTCCTTCGTCCCTTCGCGCTCCTTCAGCGGCTCCGTCTCGTCGAGAAAGTCGATGATTCGCTCGAGCGAGACGCGCGACGCCTGGTAGGTCTCGTTGGTGCGCGCCAGGCGGCGCAGCGGCGGGAAGAGCATCGCCGCCAGCGCGTAGAAGGCCATGAGGCCGCCCTTGGTCATCTGCTCGTCGAGCACGGCGTTTCCGCCGAGCCAGAGGACGAGCGCGCCGCCTAGGGCGACGGCGACGTTGGCGAAGGCATTGAGCCGCCCGCCGACGCGCGCCTTCTCGACGAGCCAGTCGCGCAGGCGTCCGGTTTGCGCCCCGGCCAGGTCCTCCTCCGCCGCCTCCTGGTGGAACGCCTTGACGACCGCACGGCCGGCGATCTTCTCCTGCAGGTTGCCCGACAGGGCCGAGCGCTCCTTGCGCGCCTCCCGTCCCGTCCGCCGCAGCGCCGGGCTGAGCCGGACGAAGGTCAGCGCGTAGAAGGGGAGGATCGACAGGACCACCAGGGCCAGCCGCCAGTTGAGGGCCAGGACCACGCCGGTGACCACAACGAAGGTGATGGTGTCCATCAGCGCGCGCAGGAACCCATCGGTGATCATGTCGAGGACGGCGTTGATGTCCCCCATGAAGCGCAGCATGATCCTGCCGGTGCTGGCGCTCTTGAAGAACGGCATCGAGAGCGACTGCAGGTGGCGGTAGAGGTCCATCCGCAGCGCGTAGATCATCCTCTGGCCCATCGTCTCGGAGGCGATCCGCTGGGCATAGAGGAGAAGCCCCTTGGCCACCGCGATGACGGCGAGGCAGAGGAAGATCGCGAAGAGGAACTGGCGCGGCGGCAGATCACGGCCGAGGAGGGCGAGGTGCTCGTGACGCCTCAGGACGGCGTCGATCACCCTCTTCAGGAAGAAGGGGATCGGGACGTCGATGAGCGCCAGGCTCACGCTCCAGAGGAGCGTCAACAGGAAGAGGGCCCGGTGCGGCCGGGCGTAGGGAAGGAGCCTCGCCGCCTCCGCCAGGGCGCTCCGCCTGTCGGACCCGTCGCTCATGTCGCCGCCTCCGCTCAGGCGACCGAGGCCGGTTGCAGCGCGCGGAGGAGAGCGCCGTCCAGGATCATGGCGCCGTTCAGGCAGGGGACGCCGGCCGCCTCCCGCGCCTCCATCATTCCAAGGCGGCTGTTGGCGACGGCCCCCGCCACCGCCACCACGTTGTAGCCCCAGTCGCGCAGGCGGCGCACGCCGGTCTCGCAGGAGGGGCTCTCCGGAGCGGCGTAGACCACCGCGTCGATCGTGTCGTGGAACTCGGGGCTCTCGAGGAGGATACGGGTCTCGCGCTGCAGGATCCCGTCGGCGACCTCATAGACCAGGAACTCCGGCTCGTCCTCCAGCAGGAACGTCCGGAGGTCGGCGGCGATCCCGAGGAGGTCGGAGGCAGGGACGTGCGCCGTGGAGGGGAACCCGCAGTAGGTGAAGTCGAGGACCCGTATCGCCCCGGCGTCTTCCATCATGCCGGGGTCCTTGCGGCAGGCGGTGCCGGTGATCTTGGCGGCCGACACGCGGTGCCCCCGCCGGCTCAGCCAGCAGATTGCCTGGGCCGCCGTCGTCGTCTTCCCGGCGTTCATCGAGGCGCCGACCACCAGGAGGGTTCGGGGCCGCCGGGAGGCCGCCGGGCGCCGAGGCCCGTGCGCGAACCGCCGGAGATGGAGCGGCGTGCCCTCCCTGTCGGTCAGACGACCGATCCACTCGAGGATCGTGGCGTCCAGCATCCGCTCGTTCTTGCTCAGAACCTCACCGCAGACCCCCCCCTGCCCGAGGAGGTGGCCCATGGCGCCACCGGCGACCGGGACTCCCTCGTACTGGTCGGTGGCGTAGCGGTAGCCGAGGGCGCCGGCGATGACGTCCCCCGGGAAGAGGGTGACTCTCCGGCCCCTCTGGTCCTCGATCTCCTTGTTCTTACCGATCACCGCGACCCGCCCCAGCACCAGGGCGCCCGCGTCCGGCTCGCTCCCCACCGGCGCGACGCCGGCGGCGAGCGAGGGGTCGACCAGGTGCGTGACGTAGCTCCACTTGATCCTCGTGTGTTCCAGGAAGTCCATCGCTGCCCTCCGCCCCTTCGGTTCGCGTCAGAGCCGACGCCGCAGCCGAAAGGATGGCTTGAAAGACGATCGGTTGACTGCTTGAGGTCTGGACCGCCGGAGGGATGTCGCCGACGATCAGCCCAGGAGACCGTCGTTCTGGGAGAGCAGGCAGATGGTCCCCTCGCGCGGGCGAGGGATGGAGTGGCAGGGTCCCGATCCGAAATGGACCAGGAGTTGGTCGGTTTCGCGCAGGTGCGGCCGGCCGGCCGATAGGTGGAGTCTCAGGCTCGCCAGGAGGTCGGCCGACCGCTGGAGCTTCGGCGGCTCCTGCGGGAGCGCGACGTTGATGTCGAGAGGCCCCTTGCGGCGCCCCTTCTTCAACCTGTGATCGTCGTCGTCGGATGGGTCGACGGTCGCCGGCGTCGGCGAGAACTGCGGGTCATCTCCTATCACCGGGGCCCGACCCGGATCCTCGGAATGGTCCGGCACGGCGGCGGTCTGGAAGGGCCGGGCCACGCACCGGATGTCTCCCGCGTCGGCGGACCGGCCTTGGCGGAGGCTGCGCCTCTGCGCTTGGCCGCTGTGTCGCCTGAGAACGCGCAGGCCGCGTGCCCAGATTCCGTGCGACGGCACCAGGAGGGCGCCAAGCACGAGAAGAACGACGATGCGGCGAACGGAGGCGTGCATACGATTTTGTCAGCGAACAACAAAAGGTACCCCGCGATCCGCCGTCCGTCAACCGGTTTTCGGGCCGGTTCAGTTCCCGGCCCCTCCCGCGAGGCGCTCCGCCAGAGCCCGGGCGGCCGTAACCCTTTCGGTGCCTGCGGCGATCCGGTCGAGGAGCGACGTCATCTGGCGCTGCAGCATCCTCGGCTCGCGCTCCTTGAGCGCCTGGACCACCCCCGGGAACGGCCAGGAGGCGTACCCGGTCGTCAGCCCCGGGGCATAGAGGAGGTGGCGGAACCAGGGGCGCCCGGGGAGCCCCCGCGGATCCAGGAAGGCGCGCTCGACCTGGACCAGGGCGTCGTTGAGGCGGGCGAGGGCCGCGGGGTCCGCCACCCCCCGGGGGCCCTCCTCGAGGCGCAGGAGGGCGCCGTCGAGGGCGATGCTCGCTTCGGTGAAGGCCGCGATGACCCGGGCGAGAGGGGCGAAGTCGGGGACCAGGGCCGGCCTCTTGCGGGCCTCGACCGAGGCGGTCGAGCCGGGCTCGACCGGGGCCGCCTCGCCGGTCGCCGCCTCGTGGGCGCGCCTCTCGCGTAGCGACTCGCGGCGCAGCAGTTCGAGCTCGCGCCCGAGCGCCCGTCCGTAGTGGGCGTAGCGAAGCGGCACCACCTCGGCAGCGGCGAGGCGCATCGCCAGGAGACCGTAGAGGCGGGACGCCACCGCGTGGTAGAGGAACTCCGGATCGCCGAACTTCTCCATCCAGAAGAGGTCGTCGTAGACGGAGTGATAGACGCCGTAGTCTCCCTCGAAGGTGAAGTTCAGGCTGGCGACGCCGGCGTGATCGACGAAAGCCGTGTAGTCGGATCCGGAGCCGAGGGGGTTGAGGTAGAGCTCGAAGCGTTCCCCCTCCTCCTCCGCGCAGAGTGGTTCGTTCTTCGCCCAGTCGACGTGCTTGCGCAAGCGCCAGGCATCGAGGACGCTCCCGCCGCGGCGCGGCTCGGCCAGGTCGCCCGCCGTCTCCACCACCAGGTCCCGCAGCGACGGGATGCCGTCGACATCGAGGTCGTGCCCGGTCACGGAGGAGTCGAGGTTGACGTAGGCGACGGCGTTCGCCTGGAGCGCGGCGGCCCGGTCCTCCACCCACTCGGTCGATCCCACGAGGCCGTACTCCTCGGCGTCCCACGAGGCGAGGAGAATCGAGCGCCGAGGCTTCCAGCCGGCTTGAAGGGCCGCCGCGAGGCCGCGCGCCGTCTCCAGGAACGACGCGCTCCCCGAGTTCGGATCGACGGCGCCATAGGTCCAGGCGTCCCGATGGTTCCCCAGGA
>Ga0137380_10000015_pt1 | contig 103286 bp, 85 predicted proteins | sample SagtaG_17_FD_104809 | JGI IMG/M metagenome (GOLD analysis project Ga0137380, IMG submission 104809) | Vadose zone soil microbial communities from Sagehorn Ranch, Mendocino, California, USA - Sage2_L_100_16 metaG | ecosystem: Environmental > Terrestrial > Soil > Vadose zone | place: USA...
CCCGCACGGTGTCATCAAGGCGACCGTCCTCATCGAGACGTTACCGGCGGCGTTCGAGATGGACGAGATCCTCTACGAGCTCCGGGATCACTCGGCCGGTCTCAACTGCGGCCGCTGGGACTACATCTTCAGCTTCATCAAGACCCACCGCGCCGACCCGCATGGGGTCCTCCCGGACCGGGTGCAGATCACCATGGAGCAGCCGTTCATGCGGGCCTACACGCAGTTGCTGATCCGTACCTGTCACCGGCGCGGGGTCCACGCCATGGGAGGCATGGCGGCGCAGATCCCGATCAAGCACGATGCCGAGGCCAACCGGATCGCCCTCGAAAAGGTGAGAACCGACAAGATGCGCGAGGTGCTGGCCGGTCACGACGGGACCTGGGTCGCCCATCCCGGCCTCGTCCCTGTCGCCCGCGAGGTCTTCGACCGCTGCATGAGAGGCGCCAACCAGATCCACCGCAAGCGCCAGGACGTGCAGGTCACGGCTCAGGATCTCCTGCAGCTGCCGCATGGAACCCGCAGCGAGGGCGGCCTACGCCAGAACATCAGCGTCGGTGTGCAGTACCTCGAAGCATGGCTCGGGGGCTCCGGCTGCGTCCCTCTGTACCACCTGATGGAGGACGCAGCGACCGCCGAGATCTCCCGCAGCCAGGTCTGGCAGTGGATCCGCCACGGAGCACGCCTGGACGACGGCCGGAGGGTCACCCTCGAACTGTTCGGCGAGGTGCTGGAGCAGGAGATGGAACGGATCCGCGGCCAGGTCGGCTCCGAGCGCTGGTCGTCCGGACGCTTCCATGAGGCCAGGGAGCTGTTCGAGGGCCTGTCGACGTCGGAGGAATGCGCAAGGTTTATCACACTGCCCGCTTACGAGCAGTTGCTCTCTTTCAGCCCGCTCCACCAAACCTAGGAGATCCTGACATGCTCGAGACTGGCGTTCAACCTCAGAACAATTCAAGAGCCCCGGCGGCTGCCGCCAGCCAGGACCCCGAAGGGGCTGGATTGAACGCCGTCGGAACCCCGAGGTCGGCGGTGGTCGATCCCATGACGGCCCGCTGGGAGGGCGTGATCCGCCCTTATTCCGCGGCCGACGTGGAGCACCTGCGAGGCTCCGTCCGGATCGAGCACACGCTCGCGGATCTCGGCGCCCGCCGCCTGTGGGATCTCTTGAAGACGGAAGACTACGTCGCCGCGCTCGGTGCCCTCACGGGCAACCAGGCGGTGCAGCAGGTCCGTGCCGGGCTGAAGGCGATCTACTGCAGCGGCTGGCAGGTGGCCGCGGACGCGAACACGTACGGGAACACCTACCCCGATCAGAGCCTCTATCCGGTGGACAGCGTCCCCCGCCTCGTCCGCCGGATCAACCAGGCCCTGCAGCGCGCCGATCAGATCGAACACGCCGAGGGCGCCCCGGCCCGTCATTGGTACGCGCCGATCGTGGCCGACGCCGAGGCGGGCTTCGGCGGGTCGCTCAACGCCTTCGAGCTGATGAAGGCGATGATCGAGGCGGGAGCCTCGGGGGTCCACTTCGAGGACCAGCTCTCCTCCGAGAAGAAGTGCGGTCACCTCGGCGGCAAAGTGCTGGTCCCGACCGGCCAATTCATCCGCACTCTCGTGGCCGCGCGGCTGGCCGCCGACGTCCTGGGTGTGCCCACCCTGTTGGTGGCGCGAACCGACGCCAACAGCGCGCGGCTTCTCACCTCGGACATCGATCCCCGCGACCGCGAGTTCCTCACGGGCGCACGTACGCCGGAAGGCTTCTTCGGCATCAAGGGGGGGCTCGAGTGCGCCATCGCGCGGGGGCTGGCGTACGCGCCCTACGCCGACCTCCTCTGGTGCGAGACGTCCACTCCCAATCTCGCCGAGGCGAGGCGCTTCGCCGAGGCGATCCATGCCAGATATCCGGGCAAGATGCTGGCGTACAACTGTTCGCCGTCGTTCAATTGGAGGAAGCACCTCGACGACGAGACCATCATGCGCTTCCAGATTCTGCTCGGCGCCATGGGGTACAAGTTCCAGTTCGTCACGCTCGCCGGCTTCCACTCGTTGAACCTGGGAATGTTCGACTTGGCGCGCCAGTATCGCGACAGGGGCATGGCCGCCTACTCCGAGCTGCAGCAGACCGAGTTTGCCTGCGAGAGATACGGCTACTCGGCAACGCGCCACCAGCGCGAGGTGGGGACCGGCTACTTCGACAAGGTGGCCGAGGTGGTCTCGCAGGGCACCGGATCCACCCTGGCCCTGCAGGAGTCCACGGAAACGGAACAGTTCTGAGCCCGACCTCCGGCCAGACGCACCGCGTCGCACCCGGCCCCGTGGCGCCGGTTCCGGGAGAGCAGCACCGGTCCTGACGAGCGCCCGGACTCAGGCGCTCCGGCTCGGTGTCTCTCCAGGAGCCGCATCGAGCCGACCGCACGCTGGAATCCTTCCTCGGACCTCCCGCGGATCGACAATCACGCCAGATCAGCATCAAGGACGGCAAGGAGGCTTGTCCGCGGCGCGACCCGGGGAGTATGCTCGATATTTTCAGGAGGCAGAGGACAATGCCGAACAGCACGTACCTGATCGTCGGAGGCGGCATGACGGCGGATGCCGCCATCCACGGAATCCGGGAGGGGGACCGCAGCGGCTCGATCGGCGTGATCGGCGCCGAGCCGCATCCTCCCTACAACCGCCCGCCCCTGTCCAAGGGCCTCTGGAAAGACAAGCCCCTGGAGAGCATCTGGCGCAAGAACGCCGATCCGGGGGTGACGTTCCACCTGGGGCGGAGAGCCCGACACCTGGATGCGCAGAACCAGCGGGTCACTGATGATCAGGGAAACGTGCATACTTTCGATAAGCTGCTGCTGGCCACGGGCGCCACGCCGCGGCGCCTGTCATTTGGTGCCGAGCAGATCATCTACTATCGCACCCTGGACGATTACCAGCGGCTGCGGGCCCTGGCGGAGCACGGCCGGCGGTTCGCGGTCATCGGCGGCGGGTTCATCGGCTCCGAGGTCGCCGCGGCCCTGGCGATGAATGGGAAGCAGGTCGTGCTCGCCTTCCCCGACGAGGGCATCGGCAGCCGTATGTTTCCGGCCGACCTCGCCAGATTCTTGAACGACTTCTACCGCCAGAAGGGGGTCGAGATCCTGGCCGGCGTGAGCGCGGTCGGCATGGAAGGACGCCAGGACAAGCCCATCCTGAAAATTCGTGACGCTCAAACGCGGAACGAACAGGAGGTCATGGTCGACGGGGTCGTCGCTGGAATCGGCGTTCAGCCGAACGTCGAGCTGGCCCAGGCGGCCGGGCTGAAGGTTGAAAACGGCATTCGTGTCGATGCTTCCCTGCGCAGCAGCCAGCCGGACATCTACGCGGCGGGAGATGTGGCCAGTTTTCATAATCCCGCCCTGGACCAGTGGCTCCGCGTCGAGCACGAGGATAATGCCAACACCATGGGCGACGTGGCCGGCCGGGCCATGGCGGGTGAAGCCGTCTCTTATGACCATCTCCCGTCGTTCTACTCGGATCTCTTTGAGCTGGGGTACGAAGCCGTCGGTGAAGTCGACTCGCGACTGGAGACGGTCGCGGACTGGAAGGAGCCCTACCGCGAGGGTGTGATCTATTACGTGCGCGGCGGTCGGGTGAGGGGCGTGCTGCTGTGGAACGTCTGGGAGCAGGTGGACGCGGCCCGGCGGCTGATCGCGGAGCCCGGCCCGTTCGAGGCCGCGGACCTCAAAGGGCGACTACCAGCCTGACAATTCTCGCCCGATTTCCAAGGATCGCTTGGCTACGGAGGCAAGCTCACCGAGAACACGGGATGGATCTCCCACAGGGCGCTGAGCGAGGAGTTGCAACGCCCATGACCCATGGCTCCGGTGCCGCTGGAGTGCCATCCGTCGTAGAACGCGGCCCCGGTGAAACGAACGCGGACGGGAGGGGAGACGTCACCCGCCGTATCCATGGCTGAGTCCTTGAGGAAAGCATCGAGGGTCTCCCGAGCCGTGCCGAACATGGGGTCGTAAGCCGGGGCCGGTATCTCGGCAACGATGCGCGAAGTCGGGGCGGCCTGCGCGGTTCCGGTGATCTCGATGTGCCAGTCGCCATCCGCCTCTTGTTTCCGGACGCGCCGCACCCAGCCGATAACGGCGTAGGCCTCGAGTTCCTGGCCCTGGCGCGGCGCGCACCAGGAGGCGAGGTCCGGCTCGAAGCCGAGAGGGGGCCACTGGAGGACGTTGGGAATCGTGGCCTCCTCCGGAGTCAGGCCTGCCTGGCCCAAGCTCGTCTTGGCGGCCCAGCGGAAATGATGTTCGCCGCCGCAGGGGGGGAACATGGCGGCCTCGGCTTCGGTGAAGGCGAGAGCCCTGGCCTCAGGCGACGCGGGAGGCCTGAGGTAGCGCCCGTGGATCCATCCCTCCTCCGACTTCTCCGTTCTCACCTTGAAGAAGCTGTTCGACCCGGACTCCGCGAGCAGGGTCACCCGCTCTCCGCGACGCAGAGCCCTGATGACGGGTTCAGAGGTCGATGGGCCTCGGCGCAGGCGGACAGCCTTCGTGGTCATGAAGGTCTGGGCCTGGATCGAGGTCGTTGCGAGAAAAAGGCCGAGCAGAACCCCTCGTGAGGGATGTCCTCGCATGGCCTGCCTCCCAACGATTCACGCAGGGACGAGATGCCTGCCCACGCTACTGCTCCGCCGACATGGCGCCTCAGACATTAATTCTACTTGACTTGGGGGGGGAACCGCCGTACCTACCGCTAGATTCGCCGTCTGGAAAATCCTCCAGGTCGAGACCCATCAGGGCGCCGCGGGCGCCAACCATCTTCGATGCGCTTCGGACCTCAGTCGAGGGCAGTCGCCTTCATCACCGTCTGCCTGACGGTCGGCGCGGTTCTGAAGCCGGCGAGTTCCCAACAACCGCCGCCCTCCGTTCCCCCCCCGACCATCGAGCCGTCCCTTCCTGTTCGCGTGGACATGCAACTCGTCTCGGTGAACGAGACGGGGCATGGCGGGACCGCGCGCCTGGAGGTTTCGGTGGAGGCCGGCGCGAGAGTATCGGAACTATCGATGGACCTTCGGCTGCCCGAGGATCTGCGGGTGCAGGACGGCACACCCACGAAGGGATGGGTGATGTCCCTGGAGGCGAGCGAACACAGGCGCTACGAGATCCCTCTGGTCGCCGTTCAGAACGGCGTCTTTCCAATCCGGGTGGAGATGTCCCTCCGGCTCCCCGACGGCCGCTCGTTCCGGGCTGGCCAGGGTGCGGTGCTGCGCCTGGGCGCCCCTCCGGCGGTGGGCCGCATGAACGCAGGCGCCTATGAGTTCCGGGGCGTCCCACTCGAGGAACTGCAGCGGTGAAGCGGCTCGCCCTGGCGCTCCTGCTCTCTGCCTGCGGCGCCGCTCCAGGCCTCGCCGACTACGCGGTCAGCGGGCGTTTCCTCTACGTCGACCGTGAGTTTGATGGAAGCGGCTTCACGGGAGTCGAGCCACAGCTCCCGGTCCGCTTCGCAGACGTCCAGGTGGTGTCGGGAAACAAGATCCTGGGGTTCGGGGTCACGGACGGTCAGGGGGATTTCCTGCTCGTGGTGCAGAGCAGAACGACGCAGGATATCTACGTGCGGTGCCTGGCCCGCCACGAGACATCGACGGGCGTGCCGATCGACGTCCGATCGGGCAATCAATCCGGCACCGTCTGGTCGATCGCGAGCCAGACCTACTCCGCGCACCCTCCCAATCTGGACCTCTCCGTCGGTACGCTCGTCGCCGTGCCGGGGTCCGGCGGGGAGGCGTTCAACATTCTGGACGTGGCGGAGATGGGAGGCGACTACGTCCAGTTTCTTCGCGGGCCAGGGCCGGCGCCTCTCTATACCCTGGTCTACAACGCCTCGAACCCGAACCTCTCCAGCACCAGCGGTAGCACCACCACCGTCAGGACCAGCGGAGGGTACGACGACACGGTGATCCTCCACGAAATGGGGCACTACGTCACGAACAATTTCTCCAAGAGCGACAGTCCCGGGGGAGCCAACCATCTCAGCGACTGCCACCAGGATCTCCGGCTGGCGTTCGAGGAGGGGCACGCGACGGCGTGGGGGCTCTCGGTGCGTCGCCACTTCAACCTTCCGCACAGCAGCCTCTACGTGGCGACATTCGGTCAGCCCGGCCCCGGGAGCCTCTGGTTCACCTTCGATAACGAGACGGAAGAGCCGTTCATCTGCTCCGGCGCCACCAGCGAGATGACCGTTTCCGCGAGCCTGTGGGACATGATGGACGGCCCCGCGACGACGGATGAGACTCCCGGGGTCGATGAGCCGTGGGACCTGCTGCAGGACGAGGACGCGGGTTACTGGAACGTCATGACGCAGTACATCCGCACGACCACGAACGTCACCCTCGAAAAGTTCTGGGACGGTTGGTTCACCCCGAACATCGGCGACGGGCATTACCCTGAGATGGTGTCGATCTTCAGGACGCTGGGCGTCGAATACTTCCCCGACTCGTACGAGCCGGATGATTCGGTGAGCGAGGCGAAGGTCATCGTTCCCGGCCCCTACCTCCTGCACCAGACCTATTTCGCCGATCGGAACAACGATCTGCTCGGCGAGCCGGATACGGACATCTTCGCCTTCGACGCCGCGGGCGGGACGAGCTACACCATCGAAACACTCAATCTCCTGTCGGACGCCAATACGGCGCTGGATCTCCTGGCATCCGATGGGGTCACGGTCCTGGCGAGCAACGACAATCGCAGCGCCAACGACGCGTCTTCCCTGATCACCTACACACCGCCAGCCTCGGGGCGGCTCTACGTGCGTTCCTACCACGCGCCGGACGTGGGGATCTATGGCTCGTACGATCTCAGGGTTCATGTCAACGGCCCCGTGGTCGACAACGACCAGGACGGGTACACGAGCGACATCGACTGCAATGACAACAATCCGGCGGTACATCCTGGGGCGACCGAGGTCTGCAACGGTGTGGACGACGACTGCAACGGACTGGTCGACGACGGCCTGCAGACCTTTCCCTTTTACCATGATGCCGACGTGGACACGTACGGCAATACTGCAGTCATGATCCAGTCATGTGGCTCGATTTTCCCAGGCTACGTGACGACCGGCGGCGACTGCAACGACGCGGATGCGGCGGTTTGGGCGACGCCCTCGGAGGTCCAGAACCTTCAGTTCACCGATGCTGTGACGCTCGTCTGGTCCGCGCCGTCGGTGCCCGGGTCCACGACGGACCTGTACAACGTGATACGCTCCGGGAGCGCCTCCGACTTCGTCTCGGCCGCCACCTGTCTCGCGACCGGGATCACCGGCCCGAACACTGCCGATGCTGCGGTGCCGACGCCCGGCCAGGAATTCTTCTACCTGATTGGTGCGCAGAACGGCTGCCCCAATGGACAGGGGCTTCTTGGCGTGCAATCGGATGGCACGCCAATCACGGCACGCAGCTGCCCCTAGGGGTCTCCGGACGCTTGCTCCCCATGCCAGCGGCCCAGCGCGCCCTCGCCCTGTCCCTCTCCCTGCTCATCGTGCTCGCCATGCAGACGATGCCGGTGATGGTGCTCGCGGCGGCGGCCTGGGCGTTGGTCGAGTTCCACGGGGGGCGCGTGCGGCGGGGGGGCGATCGCGCTCGCGCTGGGCGGGCTCGTCGTGACGCAGCTCGTCCTGTCCGGGCACGAGACGCTCTCGCCGATGTTCTCCACCTGCGGGATCGCGGCGACGATTCGACCCGCTCTGACGCCCGGCGGGTCACCGTGCGCCGCTCGTCGCGTGCTCCTTCGCCCGGTCAGAGCACCCCGACCGCTTCGCACCAGATGCCCAGCGCGAGCAGGGCCCAGAGGGTGCCTTCCCTCGATCCTCGGAAAGAGTCGATCGGTTGCTTGAACCACGCCTCGAGACCGGGCAGCGCCCGCCGCACGGCTCTCGCCCCCAGGATGGAGTCGCGCACTCGGTCCCCGCGTACGGCCAAGAGCTGGCGGATGCTGCCGTAGTTGAATGTGCGCTTTCTCTGAGTGACCCCGTCGCGCCGCGGATCCCCTTCCATCCACAGGCGCAGAAGAATCTTCGTGCCCGCGCGTCCGGGCCAGCGCCTGACCCGCATGCATGGAGGAGCACGGAGGACAAAGTCGACGAGGTCGCGGTCCAGGAAAGGCAGCCGAAGCTCGGCCGAAGAGCTCATCGCGACCGAATCGCCGTGCGACAGGACGTTTTCGGAGAGGAAGGTCCTCAGCATGACCTCCTGGATGCGGTCGAGGTCGGTGGGGCTGTCGGCGCACTCATCGTACAGGCGGTCGACCGCTTCCAGGTATCTTCCAGGAAGCGGCCGTGGTTGGAAGAGTCGCTCCACTTCCTCAGCGGGAAGAGGTCGATTCACCAGGTAACGGGCGATGGCCGGAACCTGCGACTCCGAAGCCCGGCGTAGCGCGGCACGCCGCGCCGCCGGGCGTTCCGCGCCGGAGGTGTGGCGGTTCAGGACCTTCCTCAGCAGGCGCTCGGGAAGCCATGAGAAGCGCCTGATCGCCGCCAGCCGCAGCCGATCCTGGTCGAGCCGGTACCCTCCCAGAACCTCGTCACCACCGCTCCCGCTCAAGAACACCTTCGCCCGGGACCGAGCACACCGTATCAGTAGCCAGGTCGCGAGGGCGGCGCCATCACCCACCGGCTCGGTGAATCCCGAAAACGCCGGCACCAGGTAGCGGAGACGCTCCTCCGGCGTGACGGCGAGATCGGCCGTCCGGGCACCATTCGGGATAGGCAGGAGGCGATCCGATAAGGAGTCGCTCGACGCGGCCACCCGGTAGGTGAACATCGGCACCTCCTCGCCGGCCAGATCCAGGGCGTGACGGAGGCTGTTGCTGTCGATCCCATCGCTCAACAGGACCGCCACCGGGACATCGCTCACGAGGCAGCGGCGGGTCGCGCGCGTGAGGAGAGCGCCGAACTCATCGACCAGGTCACAGCGCTTCAGAGTCGTCATCGGGCCCGTGCGATACCTGAAACGCGGGTTGTACCACCGGCGCACCTGACAACCGTCGGGGCCGGCCGACAGCAGATGCCCGGGCTCCAGCTTGCTGATCCCCGCCAGAATCGTGCGCGGGGCGATCACGTAACGGAGCGTGAGGTACTCGGCCAGAACCGCGGGATCGATGTCGCGGGACACCCAGGGGGCCTGCAGCATCGCCTCCAGGCTGGATGCGAAGGTCAGGATTCCCGCCCGATGGTGGTAAAAGAGAGGCTTTTCCCCGAAGCGATCCCGGGCGAGCCAGAGCCGTCCCTCGAGACGGTCGTAGAGCGCGAAGGCCCATTGGCCGACCATCCGATCGAGAGCGCCGGTTCCCCAGCGTTCCCAGGCGTGCAGCACGACCTCGGTGTCGGACTTCGACTGGAGGTCCGCGGCCCCCAGACCCAGCTCCTGGCTCAGATCCCGGAAGTTGTAGACCTCTCCGTTGTGGCTGATGAGCAGCCGGCCGCTGGCGCTTCGCATCGGCTGGTGCCCGGCCTCGCTCAGGTCGAGGACCGCCAGACGCCGGTGCCCGAGCGTCAACCCGCCTTCGTGGACGACGCCCGCGCCATCGGGGCCCCTCGGCTTCAGGACATCCAGCATCGCCCGGACGACGCCCGGGTCGTCCGTGGCTTCCTCGGGGCGGAGGATCCCTGCGATTCCGCACACTCGCGGCGCTTCCCCAGGACGGCGTCATGGCGCAGGCCGGCCCGACCGCGCCGAGAGACCGCCCGCCGGCTCACCGACCGCCGGACCGTTAGAATGCGTCCGTCGGGGAGATCCTTCGCGCTTTCGCGGGATGATGGAAAGTGAGAAGGATTTTTCCCGATTGGACTGTCCTACCGCACGTGGGTCGTCGGAGGCGCCTTGGCGCAAGCGGTCACAGGTGACCGGGAGCTTGTCGAACGGATCCTCACAGGTCAGGAAGAGGCCTTCGACGAGTTCTTCGAAGGACACTTCTCCCGGCTGTACCGCTTCGCGCTCCCGCGGCTGCAGCAGGATGGCGACGCGGCTGAGGAGGTCGTGCAGGCCACGCTTTGCAAAGCCCTCGCGGGGTTGAAGAGCTACCGCGGGGAGGCGGCCTTGTTCACCTGGCTGTGCACCATCTGTCGGCGCGAGATTGCCGACCACCTCGAGCGGCAAGGACGACGCTCGCAGACGATTGCCTTGATTGAGGATTCGCCCGACGTCAGGGCCGCGCTCGATTCCCTGGCCGCGACGCTCGGCCGGGATCCCGAGAGTGAGGTGCACAGCAAGGAAGTCGCGCGTCTGGTCCACTTGACGCTCGACGTCCTGCCGCGAGCCTACGGCGACGCGCTCGAATGGAAGTACGTGCACGGCCTCTCCGTGAAGGAGATCGCCACGCGCCTCAACCTGGGCGACAAGGCCGCCGAATCGCTTCTGACGCGCGCGCGGCAAGCGTTCCGCGATGGCTTCGCCGCCGTCGCCCGGAGACCCTAGGAGTCCGGATCGAGGGATCCGTCCCGAGGATCCGTGGAATGAGTGATGTGATGAAGCCACCTCTGGAACCCGAAGACCTCGATGCCCCCGACGACCCGATCGCCCGCCTGATCAGGCGGGCCGGGCCACGCCCGGCCGTGCCCGAGGAGCGCCGGGATCGGATTCGATCCATTGTCCGGGTCGGCTGGCGAAAATCGCTCGAGCGCCGCCGCCGAAGAGCCGTCTTCATCGTCGCTGAGGTCGCCGTCGCGCTACTCGTCGCCATCGGGGCCGGCTTCTTGTTGCGGGAGAGGCTCCGGGTCGGCGCTGTTGCGATCGGATCCGTGATGAGGGCCGAGGGACGCGTAAAGCTGAGCGATGGCCGAGTCGCGGGAGAGGGTAGCGTCCTGGCGGCGGGCCTCGGACTGACGACCGGTCCCGATGGACGGGCCGCGCTCCGCTTGAACGGTGGCACTTCCGTGCGCCTGGATCGAGCGACCGACCTCCGACTGATATCGGCGCGCGTCTTCGATCTGCGACACGGCGCGGTGTACTTCGACACCGTCGGTCGATCCTCCAGGACCGAGGCCGCGAGGGGATCGAGAGCCTCGGACGCGGCCGGGGCGCCCCCCCTCATCGAAATCCGCACCGGGCTCGGGTTGGTACGCGACGTCGGCACGCAGTTCGAGGTCCGGATCGCCGGCGACCGGCTCCGCGTGAGCGTGCGCGAGGGTGCCGTCGCGCTGGCGCGCGACGGCCGCACCTATACCGTGCCCGCCGGCACGCGCCTGGGCATCGGCCGGGAAGGCGCGATCGAAAGCGGCGGGGTCGTGCCCGGAGTCGACGAATGGGACTGGGTGCTCGCGGTCGCCCCTCCCTTCGAGCTGGACGGTCGCACCCTGCGCGACTATCTCGACTGGCTCTCGCGGGAGACCGGCTGGACGGTGAGGTATGCCGATTCGTCGATCGCCGTGAAGGCCGCGACGGTCACACTGCATGGCTCGACGTCCGGCCTCCGGCCGGACCAGACCCCGGCGGCCGTTCTTCCGACCTGCGGACTGCGCCACCGTCTGGACGGCCAGACGCTCATCATCGAGCACGCCTCGGCCGCCGGAGAACCCCGATGATCCGCGAGCGCGCCGGGCGCGCGTCCTTCCGGCTTGACGCGGGGCCTGCGATTCGTAGAATTCCCGTATGGGACAGGAAGTCCCGGCCGCCACCGGTGCCCGACCCGATTCAATCCGATCGCGTCAGACGAAGGCGCCGATCATCGCGATCGTCCTCCTGCTTGCGATCGTGTCCGTGCCTTCGGACGGCGCCGCCTCCGTGCCGGCGTGTCCCGGGTTCCCGGGCGAAGAGGCCCATCCGGCCTACGCCGGCCGGCCGCTGGTCGAGGCGCTCGAGGCCCTCCGGGCCTGCGGCCTCAAGCTGATCTTCAGCAGCGATCTGGTGCGGCCCGACATGATTGTCGAGGCCGAGCCATCGGAGGGACCTCCACGTCAGATCCTCGATCGCCTGCTCGCGTCGTTCGGTCTCGAGGCAAGGGAAGGGCCCTCCGGGACGGTGCTGGTCGTCGGCGCGGACGGATCCGAGCCCAGGGGGATGGCCGGCGCCGGAGACGACCGTGGCGCGGGAGCGATGCGCCCGATCTCCTCCAGCCCGGGGCTCCGCGAGCACGTGAAAGTCGAGCCGTCTTCAGCCGCCGATCCGCAGCGGGTGACGTTGCTGAGGCACGACGACCTCGTGCGCTTACCGACGATTGGCGACGACGCGAGCCGGGCGGTCGCCGGGCTGCCGGGGATCGCCTCGGGAGACCGATCCGCGCAGTTCAGCATCCGGGGCAGCGGCAGCGACGAGGCGCTGATCGTCCTCGACGGCCTCGGCATCGACGAGCCTTACCACCTCAAGGACTTCGCCGCCTTTTCGAGCATCGTCGACACGGAGGCGATCGGCCGCATGGACGTGTTGACCGGAATCTTTCCGGTCGAGTACGGGGATCGCGCCGGCGGCGTCATCGACCTGTCGACCGCCGACCCGGCCGGCGGAGGACACACGACGGTCGGCGTCAGCCTGGTGAACGCCAGTATTCTGTCCGAGGGGCGGCTGGGTGGCCGTGAAGGGAGCTGGCTCGTCTCGGCCCGATCGTGGCGCCCGGACGCCGTCCTCGACACCGTCACGCTGGGCGGCGAAGAGATCGATCCCTCGTACAACGATCTGCTCGGGAAGGTGCAATTCCAGCTGCCGGGAGGATCCCTTCTCTCGGCCCACGTCCTGGCGTCCCGGGACGACCTGCAGTACCGGACCGATCTCGGGGCGGGCAGAGTCGATGCGGACGAAGAGCACAGTTATGCCTGGATCACCTGGAAGACTCCGTGGACTCCACGCCTCTACTCACAGACTCTGGTCTCGAGAGACCGCGTCGAACGGAGCAGGCGCGGGCACACGGCCGATACGGCCGACGCCCTCGCCCAGGTGCGCGACATCCGCTCGTACGCCTCGATCGCGCTGAAGCAAGACTGGATCTTCGCGGCGGGAGGGCGTGCGCTGCTGAAATGGGGGGTCGAGGGGCGGCGGCTCGAAGGAGAGTACGACTACGTGAGCCACGTGGACCGGCTCGAGCCTTTCGCAGGCGGCTCCTCCGGCGGCGGGACGGCGCTCACGACGGGTGCCACGTCCACGGACGCGACGGCACCCTCGGTCATCGACCGGGAGGCGAACCTCGATCCGTCCGGGACGGAGCTCGGAGGATACCTCGCCGGGCGGTTCCACCTGGTCGCTCCCCTGACCCTCGAGGCCGGCGTGCGACGCGACCGGCAGACGCTCGCGCGCGAGAGCGAGACCAGTCCGCGCCTTCATCTCGCACTGGCTCTGGGAGAGCGCAGCGTGCTACGGGCCGGGTGGGGTCGCTTCCATCAGCCGCAGGGGATCAACGAGCTGCAGGTCCAAGATGGCGTCGTGGAGTTCTTCCCCGCGCAGCGCGTCGATCAATGGGAAGTCAACCTCGATCACCGCTTCGCGCGGGGCGTGAGGCTGGGCCTGTCCGCCTACGTCAAGGACATGAGCCACCTCCGTCCGCGCTACGAGAATCTATTCGATCCGTTTCAACTATTTCCGGAGGCCGAACCAGACCGGGTGCGTGTCGCGGCCAGCCGTGCCCTCGCCCGGGGCCTCGAGATCGAGCTGCTCGTGGATCGCGGCGGGCCGCTGAGCTGGCGCGCGTCCTACGCGCGCTCCTCGTCCGAGGAACGCGTGGAAGACGCGTGGGTGACGCGGAGCCGGGATCAGCCAGACACATTCAACTTCGGCTTGAGCTACCGGCGCGGCGAAAGATGGGAGGTGAACCTCGCCGGCGTCTACCATACCGGCTGGCCGACGACCGATGTCCGGGCGGCGCAGGTGCCCAATCCTGACGGCTCGATGGCCATTCGGCCGATGCTCGGCCCGTACAACGCTCAGCGCTATCCTCCGTATCATAGGCTCGACCTGAAGCTGACCAGGCGCATCAGCGTGCGTGATGGGGCGCTCCGCCTCCACCTCGACGTCACCAACCTGTATGACCGCGCCAACATCTGTTGCGTCGACCGCTTCCATTTCCTGCCCCAGACGGACGGGAGCGTCCACGTCGAGCGGACGGAAGGGTCCTGGCTGCGGCGACTGCCCGTGGTCGGCTTGACCTGGGATTTCTAGCGCGAACCCTACTTTGAGGGTGGGCTTATAATGCTCTCAAAATGCCTCTCAGCCCTGGCACACGGCTGGGCCCCTATGAGATCCTCTCGCCCTGTGGTGCGGGCGGGATGGGAGAGGTGTATCGGGCGAGGGATACGCGACTCGATCGCACCGTCGCCATCAAGATCCTCCCCGCGCACCTCTCCGACAACGCTGACCTCCGGCAACGCTTCGTGCGCGAGGCGCGGGCCGTCTCCAGCCTGAACCATCCCCACATCTGCACCCTCCATGACATCGGCCACCAGGATGGCGTCGACTTCCTGGTCATGGAGTACTTGGAGGGCGAGACGCTCGCCGACCGCTTGCGGAAGGGCCCGCTTCCTCCCGAACAGTTCCCGCGCACCGCGATCGAGATCGCCGACGCCCTGGACCGGGCCCACAGGCAGGGAGTGGTCCACCGCGACCTGAAGCCCGGCAACATCATGCTCACGAAGGCGGGGGTCAAGCTACTCGACTTCGGCCTGGCCAAGCTGGGCGGCCCGCATCCGGCTCCGGCGCTGGCCCGGCTTTCGGCCCTCCCCACGAAGGACAAGAGCCCGCTGACCGCCGAGGGCGCGATCGTCGGGACGCTGCAATACATGGCACCGGAGCAACTGGAAGGCAGGGAAACGGACGCGCGCACCGACATCTTCGCACTGGGAACGGTGCTCTACGAAATGGCCACCGGACAGAAGGCCTTCAAGGGGACGAGCCAGGCGAGCCTGATCGCGGCAATCCTGGCGTCTGAACCCCCGCCGATCTCGAGCCTTCAGCCGATGACGCCGCCGGCACTGGACCGCCTGGTCAAAACGTGCCTGGCGAAGGATCCGGATGAACGCTGGCAGAGCGCGCGTGATCTGGCGAATGAGCTGAAATGGATCTCGCAAGACGGGTCGCAAGCCGGCCCGGCATCCCCACTGAGACCGCTTCGCGCAAGGCGCGAGAGAATATGGATCTCCACATCCGTGCTTCTAGGGTTGACGGCTGTGGTGCTGGGTATTCTCTACGACCGTGCAGGAAAGATCGAGCAGCAGGAAGTCGTCCGTGCTTCAATCGAGGCGCCCCCAGGCAATCGCTTCATTTTCACGTCCGATGTTGCTGGTCCGCCCGCTCTTTCCCCGGACGGTCGCGCTCTGGTCTACACAGCGATGGACAAGAGTGGGGATCGGAGGCTGTGGATGCGGAGGCTGGAGGCGAATGATGCTCAGCCGCTCTCTGGAACGGAAAACGCCATCTTCCCCTTCTGGTCCCCCGACAGCCGGTCGGTTGCCTTTTTTTCCGACGGGAAACTCAAGCGGCTCGAGGCGTCCGGCGGCCTGCCGGTCGCGATCTGCAGCAGCGGCGACGGCCGCGGCGGAACCTGGAACGGCGATGGGACCATCCTGTTTTCGCCGCAATACCGGGCAGGGCTGTTTCGTGTGCCCGCTTCGGGTGGAGAGCCCACGCCGGTGACCCGATTGGATGAAACCACAAACAGCTCGCATCGTTGGCCGCAGTTCCTGCCTGATGGCAGCCACTTCCTCTACCTTGGCATCAGTCACGACCGCTCCAAGAGCGAGAACGACGCGCTCTATTGGGCATCCCTCGACGGACGCGAGAACCGGATGTTGATGCGCAGTGGCGCCGGCGCGATCTACGCTTCCGGGCACCTGCTCTACGTGCGTGACACCAGCCTCGTCGCGCAGCCGTTCGACCCGACACGAGGCGAGTTCCGCGGTGAACCCGTCACCGTGACAAGCGATGTGGAATACGATCGCACGACCTGGCGCGCGACATTCACGGTGTCGGAAACGGGGATGCTTGTCTATCACCCCGGGGAAGGGATCGCTGGAACAACCCTGAGATGGGTGGACCCGGCAGGGAAGCAAACAGGCATCGTGGGTGAACCCGACCTGTATCGCGACGTGCGGATTTCGCCCGATGGGAAGCGGCTGGCCGTGACCCGCGGCGATCCCTCCGACATCTGGATCTACGACTTGATCCGCGGCGTGGGCACGCGTTTCACGTTCGATCAGGGCGTCAACGAATTTCTGCCGACGTGGTCACCGGATGGGCGTCGACTGGCGTTTTCCTCCGACCGCAGCGGACGGGGCGCAATCTACGTGAAGGAAGCCAGCGGGAGCGCGGAAGAGGAGCTTCTCCAGCAGAGCAGCGAGCCGCAGCGAGTGGCTGACTGGTCGGCGGATGGCCGCTTCATTCTTTACGAACAGGGAGACCCCAGCAAAGGGAGGGTGGAACTCTGGGCCGTTCCGATCTCCGGTGACCGCAGACCCTTCCCGGTTGTACAAGGGTCCTCCCGTGATGAAATTGGCCGGTTCTCACCCGACGGAGCCTGGGTCGCCTACCACTCGGACGAGTCGGGAACCTATCAGGTCTATGTTACGCGGTTCGCTCCGCCATCGCCGGCCGCCCGGCGGTCGCCTGCCAGCGTCGGGAAGTGGCAGGTGTCTGCTCAAGGTGGGGTGCTTCCCATGTGGCGAGGGGACGGTCGAGAGTTGTTTTTTCTTGGGCTGGACAATCGGTTGATGGCGGTCGCGCTGCAAGGCCGTGGCGGCGGCCTTGAAATCGGCGCTGCGCGCCCGATGTTTACCGCGAACTTTCCGCCAGTGGGGGTGCCGTATGATGTGTCCCGCGATGGCAAGAAATTCATCCTCTATGCGGGAGAGGAAGCCACCTCGACGCCGCTCACCCTGGTGCTGCATTGGAACGCGAGATTGAAGAAGTGACTCTCGTGGCAAAGGTGGAAGGCGTTCGGCTCACATGCTTCTCCCGAAAATTCCGTTGGCCCCCAAGAGGGATCTACGAGGGAGCGGCGGGGTGCCGCTGTAAATTCAGTTCAGGCCGGGGGAGGAGCCGTATCACGGGCCCCCACGCCTGGCGCGAGGAGGTTCGCTACCTCTTCAGGGTAATCCAGAGCCACTCGATCGGCGCGTCCCCCGTGTTGCCCGACTCGTGCCGTGCGCTCAGATCGACGGCGTCCTGCCAGCCGACCGAGCCGTCCTTCTCGATCGAGACTTCCTCCTTGTCGCCGTAGCGCACCGTCCATGTGCCGCCTCTGATGTGCACGTAGAGCTGGTGCCCCGGATGCGCGTGGATCCCTTCCCATTGTCCCGGCTGGATGACGAACCTCTGGACGACGAGACGGTCGTTCTCGAACACGACGTCCCCGGCGAGGTTCGGATAGTGCTGCAGGGAGTCCCGGTGGACCGTGCGGCACGAGGCCGCGAGTCCGATGATGACAGCCAGCAAGAGTGCCGTGCGTGCCATGGCGATCTCCTTCCCCTCTCTCGGGGCTCTTGGTGCGCGCCAAGTCTAACCCGCAACCTGCGCCGCTCCAGCGCCAGTGCCTTCCTGCGCAGGGGGGTCCAGCGGGCCGAGGCGTGGCAGGGAGTATCATGGGGACAAGCCCCGGCGCCGGGCGGGGAGAGGGGAACGCGAGTCTCAGAAGGAGCCGCGGGAGACGTGATGGCCGTCCGAAAGTCTTATCCGCCTCCAAGCGGAGCGTCCGGGCGGACGAGAAGAGCCGGCGGCTCTCCGCCTGTTGACCCGGAACGTCCCGGGCTCGAGGAGACCGTCGTCCGGGTAGCCAGGTGATCCGCCCCCCGGTCGCCCTGATCGCCGTGGTCCTGATCGGGATCGTCCTCTGGGACGCCTTCGAGACGATCGTGCTGCCCCGGCGCGTCACCCGCCGGTGGCGCCTGGCCCGCTTTTTCTACCGCCTGACCTGGAAGCCCTGGGCGGTCATCGCGCGCCGGATCGCCCCGCGCGCCCGGCGCGAGTCCTTCCTCGGCTTCTACGGACCCCTCTCGCTCCTGTTCCTCCTGGCGCTCTGGGCCGCGAGCCTGGTGCTCGGGTTCGGGGCGCTGCACTGGTCCCTCGGCACGGCGATGCACTCGCCCGACGGGCCGCCGTCGCTCGGCACCTACGTCTATCTGAGCGGCACGACCTTCTTCACCCTCGGGCTGGGCGACGTGACGCCACGCGGTCCGTTGGCGCGCGGTCTGACCGTCGTGGAGTCCGGGATCGGGTTCGGTTTCCTGGCCCTCGTGATCGGGTACTTTCCCGTCCTCTACAACGCCTTCTCCAGGCGCGAGGTGTCGATCACGCTCCTCGATCCGAGGGCCGGCTCTCCCCCGAGCGTGGACGAGCTGCTGCGCCGCCACGGCCGGGATCATCTCCATCACCTGGACAGATTTCTTCACGAATGGGAGCGGTGGACGGCGGAGCTGATGGAGAGCCACCTTTCGTATCCCGTCCTGGCCTACTTCCGCTCCCAGCACGCCAACCAGTCGTGGCTCGGGGCCCTGACGACGATCCTCGATGCCTGCGCTCTGTTCATGGCCGGCGTCCGGGACGATTCGACCTGGGAGGCCCGCGTCACCTTCGCGATGGCCCGGCATGCCGTCGTCGACCTGGCCCGGGTCTTTCATCTTCGTCCGCGGGCGCCTTCCGCGGATCGTCTCTCCTCTTCCGATCTCGCGCGGCTCTTTCACCTGCTCGCCGAAGTCGGCCGGCCGCCGTCGGACACGGCCGCCGCGGCGCGACGCCTCGCGGACCTCCGCCGGACCTATGAGCCGTACGTGAACGCGCTCGCGGATCACCTCCTCATGCCCCTCCCCGGGTGGACTTCAGCTCCGACGATGACCCCGCCGACGCACGACGACTAGAGGAGGGCTCGAGCAAGGGCGTTCGCCGCGGTCGGGGACTTTCCGATTCGGACTCGCCGCGGGAAGCGTCCTACCGCGGCCTCTCCCGCGTTCCGGGAGGAACGGCCCTCTCTCCGGCCGTCTCGAGGGCCTGGTGCAGCGTGTCCGGATCCCAGGGCCCGTCGTAGCGGACGCCGCTGATGAAAAACGTGGGGGTGCCGTTGACGCCGCTCCTGAGGCCGGAGCGGACGTCCTGGCGGACGCGGTTGAGGTGGGTGCCGGCGGCGAGCTCCTGCTCGACTCGATCCGCATCGAGACCGAGCTGCTTCGCGGCCCGGAAAAGGTCGGAATCCTCCAGGGTCGCCTGGTGCTCGTACAGCCAGTCGTGCATCTCCCAGAACTTGCCCTGGGCGGCGGCTGCCTCCGCGGCCTGGGCCGCGCGCTCGGCGTGGGGGTGCATCTCGGAGAGCGGGAAATTGCGGAAGACGAACAGGAGGCGGCGGTCCATGCGCCTCTGGACCTCGTGGACGATCGGGTAGGCCCGTCCGCAATGGGGGCACTCATAATCGCCGTACTCGACGAGCGTCACCCGGGCGTCGTCGGGACCCGCGCGATGGTCTGACTCGGAAACGCGCGGCGTCAGGTGACTCATCGTTTCTCCTTCGGAGCGGACAGCTTCTCGAGAGCGTCGAGAATCCCGTCGGCGCCGGGGTTGACGCCCACGGGTGAGACGTAGGACCAGCGGATCATGCCGTCGGCGTCGAGGACGAAGAGCGCCCGCTCGCAGATCCCGTCCGCGGCACGATAGACGCCGTACCTGCGCGCCACCTCCCCCTTCGGCTCGAAATCGGCGAGCAGCGGAAAGTGCAGCTTGCGGTCCAAGGCGAAGGCCGCGTGACACCAGACGCCGTCGACGGATAGGCCGAGGAGCTGGGCGCCGAAGCGCGCGAACTCTCCGCGGACTTCGTTGTACAGGGCCATCTGGTCACCGCAGACGGGGCTCCAGTCGGCGGGATAGAAGGCCAGGATCACCGGCCGCCCGCGAAGCTCCGAGAGAGTCACCTTCTGGTCCGGAGTGGTCGGCAGCGTGAAATCGGGAGCCGCCGTGCCGGCCGGGAGCGCGGTGCCCGCCCTCACTGTTCGTAGCCTTCGACGATCTCGGGCGGCCGGACACGCGCCTTCGCGGGGTCGCCGTCAAACTCTCGAAGGGCTCGACGCTGGCGCAGGAGATCCCAGCACTGGTCGAGCTCGATCTTGACCTTCTCCAGCCGCTGACGGTCGGCGTCCGAGAGCATCCCCTGCCCGAAGAGTCGATGCTCCTCCTTCACGAGTTGCTCGATATGTCTGCGTACCGGCTGGTCCGTGTCCTGATCCGTCATCGGCGCACCTCCCTGTTCCACGACTCTGATGCCCGAGTGTTGCCTGATGCAGGAAACTCGCGCGAGGCTGCATGGATGCTGACTCTATACGACAATCACCGCGCTGCGTCAACCAGGTTCCCGATCGACATCCAGCTGCACCGCAAGGCCCCGACCGTTCAAGGGTCGGAGGTGGAGATCGAACCCCTTGCCTCCGGCTGCCGGCGGAGAGTAAAGTGATGTCACAAGGAGCCTCAGACAGGCAGGGTGACTCTTCAGGTGGCCTCCCGATCGATACGCCCCGATCGACCACCGTCGTGGTGGGCTGCGTGGCCGACGGGACTCTGACGGAGGCTCGGCGACCCCGACCCGGTGAGACGGCAGGGGTGATGTTGGGGCGGGGTCGCATCCGAAGCTCATCGAGAGGTGAAGCATGACATCCAAAGCGACCTGCTCGCAAAGGAATCCGAATCTGAATCCCCTCACGCTGGGCTCCACCGCGTCCTCTCGCACGCCGCCGATGCCGGGGCGATGGATCGCCATCCTCGGTGCCATCGCAGTGGTGTTCGCCGGGGTCCTCGTGGACGTGATTGCGAAGTCGAAGGGACGGGAGCCGCAGGACCCGATGCACATCGAGGACGGGATCCTCGACGACATCCGGCTGAAGACGGCCACGATCCCCTCGGACGCCGTGGTCGTCATACGACCGTTCTCCTCCGAAGGAGCGGATCTGGGAACCGGTCAGGCAGGCGGCAAGGACTCGAGGGTCGAAGCCGCGAAGACCATCCAGGCGGACGGTCCCAAGCTGCTCGCCGAGTCGTTCAAGACGAAGCTCGGCAGCCTCGGGCCCTTCCCTCAGGTGCGCGTGGACGACGGGAGCGAGCCTCCCGGGAACTCCCTCGTGGTCGAGGGACGCTTCACCCAGATCGATCCGGGGAGTAGGGGCAAGCGCTACTGGGGTTTCGGCGCCGGCAAGTCGGGCCTCGAGGTCGGGGGAACGGTCAAGAACGGCAAGGGCGAGCTCCTGGCGGAGTTCACCCAGAAGCGGATAGTGGTCATGGGAGAGTTCGGAGGCTCGTACATCCCCAAGATGCGCAAGGACTGCGAATCTCTCGGCGAGGACATCGCCAGGTTCCTCAGCGCCTGGGCCAAGGGCGAGAAGCTCACGGAGTGAGGGTCAGGCCGGCTGCGGGTTGATCTCCCCGCGAGGCCATCCTTCCGCGCCGGCAGAGCGAGCCTCGACCCCGCGCCCTGGCCAGGAGGCATCGCCGGGGCGCGGGGCTCGCCTTGGGCAACGCTCTCGGTTGCCGGTCCTCAGTTATCGATGCTCTTGCACTGGCTGCTGGAGAACCCCGCGCACGCCGCGTGGCACATGTTGACGTACCTGCAGTTTCCCTTGCAGACGACCGGCGCATAGGCGGTCGTGCAACCGCATCCGGCGCCGCTGGGGCAGTTCGACGCGTACGCGGGATGGCTCGCCATCTGGTAGGCGCCGAGGGCGAGAACGACGGAAGCCACAAGCACGATCGCGAGCGTGAGCTTGTTCATGTCAGGCCCCCTTTCGATGGTTGCGTGAGGTTCACCCACCAGCCTCTTATACCGCGGTTCACCCGGTCCGCAACCGTCGCATGCCGCCTGTGCGCAGGATCGCACATGCGGATCGAGGGTCTCGCTCGAGTCGAAGCAGGAAGGACACCCCGCATGGCGGCGTGAACCGCCGGTGCGCAGGGCTGCTCTCAGCGCCTGTGGTCCCAGTAGTCGTCGGGGCGGTCGTCCGACTGCAGGGCCTCCGGGCTCACCCAGTAATAGGCGCCGAAGGGCCTCTGCTGCGGCCACACCTCGTCCAGCGTCGCGGCGTCGTACAGGACGCCGTCCTGCATCACGTAGAGCGCGTCTATTGTGTTGCGGATGTTGTCGAGCCTCGGCGATGATGTCGGCCATCGCCTGGGCGTAGAGCGCCGAGCCGTAGTCGCTGGCGGGGCGCAGCATCCGGCGACGGGTGCGCGCCATGAGGTCCCACGAAGGCAGAAAGCGCCGCAGCTTTTCGTCCTTCCAGAGATCGCGCTCGGCGTAGAAGTACTGGTCGTCCCAGGGTCCGGGGCCGCTGGCGCAGAAGGTCGCGGAGTAGGTGGCCCGGGCCTGTCCCACGAACCGGGCGGCGTCGCGGTAGAGGGGGATCGCCAGGATCTCGTGCTCCCAGCCGGGCTGGCCGTCCATGAGCAGGCCGAGCTCGTGCTCGAAGGAGCCCGCCTCCCCCGTCACCATCACGCCTCGTTTTCTCGCCGCCTCCACAATCCATTGCCGCTGATCGCGCCGCGGGTTCATGTACTGCTTGATGGAGACGGCCCCCCACGCCACCAGCCGGTTCACCTCGTGCTCGGCGTCCTCGTAGCTCGCCATTTGCCTCGAGCGCTCCGACTCGAGCGACGACGCGCTCACCTCGTCCGGATTCTCCCCCGCGATGTCGTCGCCGGTCCCCCCGCCGCCGGCAGCGACAGCAGGTCGTACCAGCGATTCTCCGGCCAGGTGCGGCCGTGCGCCGTAGCGCCCGAGCCGCGGGCGGCCACGATGCGCTTGCCGTCGGGGCTCCACTCCGGGTTCAGGTACTCGCCGGTTTCGCTCGTGATCTTGTGAGGTGTCCCGCCCCGCGACGCGGCGGTCCACAGATCGCCGCGGGCTCTCTCGTCCCACGAGGCGAAGACGATCGACCGGCCATCCGCAGACCAGGCCGGCGAGAGCTCGAACGGCGCGAAGCTCTCCGGCGTGAGGCGGCGCGGCGCCCCGTCCGGAAGATCCATGACCCAGACCTTGCCGACGGCGTGGAACACGACCCGCCCGCCGTCCGGCGAGCCGGTCGGCCAGCGCAGCATGCGCGCCTCGAACGGATCGTCGGAGATGCGGAACGGCGTGTGCGGCATCTGCGAGATCGTCCGGTGCACGTGCGCCGTGAACGGAATCGTTCCGACTCTGCCGGTGCTCACCTCGAGGCGGCGCAGCCGGCCACCCTGGGAGAGGACGATCGATCGCCCGTCCCGCGCCCAGGCGTAGCCGGGCAGGGCCCGGACGGAAAAGCGCACGTCCTCGGGGTTGTCCGCCTCGATCGGATCCATCACCCGGCGCTCGGCGCCGCTCTCGAGATCGCGCACCCAGAGCGCCGCCCGCGGGCCGAATCGCCGGCCGTTCCGGGAAACCGTGCTGTCGGGGGTGCGGCGCGCGAAGGCGAGCGTCCGGCCGTCCGGGGAGATTTCCGGCGCGAACCCGCCGTCCCCGGGCCCGCCCGTCAGGCTGTCGGACCGCCCTGTCTGAAGGTCCATGCGCTCGATCTGCAGGCACCCCTGCGTCGCCTCGCTGAAGTGGGCGGCAGACGGCGGGAAGGCCGGGTGGCCCGCGGGTTGCTACAATCGACGCAAAGGTAGCCTGGCGCGCTGACGCAGGGGCCGCGGAACGAGCCGCAAGCCTCAGTGTTGCACCTGCTTGCCGCCTGGTGTGAAGATCGCGGGATGCGAGACCCTCGCGTCCGCAGGACGCTGAAGGGAAGGGCCGGCGAGGCTGCGCGGCCGGGCAGGTTCTCACGAGAGGTGACACAGATGGGACATGGGATCCGGTGCATGACGCTGTGCGCTCTTCTGGCCTTTGCCTGCTGCCCGCTCGCGTCCGCCCAGCCCGGCAGGAAGCTGGCGCTGGTGGGCGGCATGCTGCTCGACGGTTACGAGGTGCCGCCGCTCCACCACGCCGCCGTGCTGATCGAAGGTAACAGGATCGTGCGGGTCGGACCGGCCACCGAGGTGGCGATCCCTCCGGGTGCCGAGGTGATCGACACGAGCGGTCGAGTCATGCTGCCAGGCCTCATCGACCTCCACGTGCACCTGATCATCCTGGGGCACGGGGACTATGCTCGGTGGGATCCCTGGATCGCGGAGAACCACCTCGTCGAACGGGTCATGGAGATCTCGGCCAGGCAGTTGCTGATGGCCGGCGTGACCTCGGCCGTCGACCTCGGTGGCACGCTGAAGGAGAGCCTGAGCGTCCGCGATCGGATCAGGAGGGGCGCCATTCCTGGTCCCCGGATGTGGATGAGCGGCCCATGGATCACCAGGTCTCTGGGCGACTACTCTCCGGCTCTGGACGACCAGATCCTGATCGAGACCCCCGATGACGCGGCCCGGGCCGCCGAGAAGCTCGCCGCGGCGGGCGTCGACGTGATCAAGGCCTACGTGGGGCTCGGCAGGGCGCACTACAAGGCCATCGTCGATACGGCGCACAAGCACCATCTCAAGGTCCATGCGCACGTGTACGATCCGGCCAACGTCCGCGACGCCCTGGAGGCGGGCGTTGACGTCCTCACCCACGTCGGCTCGGCCGGTACGCCCCCGTACGATCCCGATCTGGTGAAGGCGATCGTGGTGACGGGGACTCCGGTGGTGGTCACGGCGGCACACCGGGTGTGGATTTTCCCCGCGACCGTCGACTTCCCGGAGCGCTTGCAGGACCCGCAGTTGAAGGAGGATTTCGGGCCCCAGATCTACAACGAGGTCCAGAAGTCTCTCGAGGGCTTCCACCGCCTCGGTTACTTCGCCACGACCGATCGGGAGATGTTCTACTCCAGGGCCTCGCTCAGACAATGGATCGACTCGGGCGCGGTGATGGGCATGGGGACCGACTCGGGCACACCCATGAACTTCCACACCGAGGCGCTGTGGCGCGAGATCAAGGCCCATGTGGACGTCGGCATGCCCCCGCAACGGGCGATCTCGGCCGCCACGAGAATCAACGCCCAGATCCTCGGCAAGGGTGACGAGCTGGGCACGATCGAGCCGGGCAAACTGGCCGACATCATCGTCGTGAAGGGGAACCCGCTCCTCGACATCGTCGCGCTCTCGAACGTCGAGGTGGTGGTCAAGGACGGAGTCGTTTACAAAGGGAAGCGCTGATCGCTGATCGAATCAGGTTGCGAATGAGGATCTCGCGGGTCGAGACGAGAGGGGCACGCCTCGGGCCGTTGCGTCCCAGCCTTTTCTCAGACCGTGAGGCGGAGAGAACCTCACCCGGGAGACTTGCGAACCCGCGCCCCTGGGAGTAGGATGCCCGCCATCTACCCGCCATAGACCGTAAGGGGACGATGCCATGAGCGGTACGCGCCGTCGTTGGCTACGCTGTCCGTCACTCGAGGCCGAATCCACCCGTGGTCCCCCGAGCGTCGCGTCACGAACCGACTCCGATGGGTGTCCAGGGCGCGCGTTCGATCCTCGGAAGGGAGGAATCCGAAGGCGAGCCCCTCGCTTGGAAACGCCGTTCAAGCAACGTTAAGCCTCAAGAAACAGGTACCAGCATCACACAAAGCACGGTGACCACGCTCCGCGACCGCGGGGAGGGAGGTGCTCATGCGCATGAAGCTGGTGTCGAGGACGAGTCGGAGACCGAGCCGTGTGCGAACCTCGGTGACGATGCTCGCCGTAGGGGCGTTGCTCGCAGTTCTTGCCGGGTCGAGAGCCTTTGCGGTGACCTGCGCGCCCATGGACCACGCCCCGATCACGATCAAGGCCGACAGGGATTTCACGGCCGCGAACGGCGTCGTCTCGGGAGACGGGAGCGCGGGGAATCCCTACCTGATCTCCAATGTCAAGCTCAACGACCTCACGCCCGGATACGGCCTCAAGGTCGATAACTCGAAGGGCGGCGTCACCAAGTATTTCAACATCCAGTGCGTGCAGTCGAGCTTCCAGAACGCCCCGCCCAAAGGAGCCAGGCTCATCTGGCTCGTGGGCGTGCACCAGACGACCAGCATCTCGAACGTCTCCGCGAACTCCGGCGAGGACGTAGCCTCCGACGGGACCCAGCTCGATTCGTGCAGCAACATCACCCTGGACACCCTGAGCATCAACAAGTTCGGCCACGACGGCGTCCAGCTCAACTCCTCCGACCACGTCACGATTCTTCACAGCAAGCTCAAGGCGCTGCACAACGGTCTCACCCTGAACAGCAGCCACGACATCAGCGTGGGGGACCCGTGCGATCTCTCGGCCTCGAGCGGAACCTGCAACGAGTTCACCTACGACGATGGCCGTGGCATCTACGTGAACAACTCCTACAACATCCAGGTCCAGTACACGAAGACCAACGCCGACGACAGCGGCGGCATCCTGCTGGACGGCTCGGGGACCTTCTCGGTGACGTTGACCAACGGCGTCGCCTCCGGAAACGGCCCGATCTGCCCACAGAGTACCGGCGTGCCCACCGGGGACAGGGTCGACACCATCGCCGGGATTTCGATCACGAACGGCGCGCATGACATCAACGTCAAGGGATACGCGATCAACGGGAACTCCCACGACGACATCATGAACGGGGGGGACGGCACCTACATCAACCCCTGCACCGGGTTGACGGAGATGCTCAACGGCAGGAACACGCCTCCCGGTGGCAGCGGGCTGGATCTGAACGGCAACTGCTATCACCTGGAGTACGGTTTCTTTCCGGTGCCGACGTCCACCTGCTGAAGGTCGGTTCGTTCCGGGACCGCACACGGTCATCACGGACGGCGGGACGCCCCGCCGTCCCCTTTTTTTGCGAGAAGCCGAGGTGCGGGACGAGTACTCCCAGGCGATGGCCGACCCGGCCGGCTGGAAGGGCAGGGGATGAGGCTGCCGGAAGTCGTGAGCTGACTCGCCCGGGCCGTCAAGCAGCCGTAGCTTTGAGAAGGTGCCCGCGTCCTGCCTTCAGCGGAAGACCTGCTGGAACAGATCCAGCATCGCCGCCCAGGATTTCTTGTCGGCCTCCGCGTCGTACGCGAGCCCGTCCATTCCGGCTTTGTCCGCCTGCGGGTTCGTGAAGCTGTGCTTGACCCCCGGGAAGGTGACGACCTGAAATCTCGCGCCTGCGGCCGTCATCTCGTTCTTGAAGGCCTCCACCTGCTCGGGCGGGATCATCGGATCGGCGTCGCCGACGAGAACCAGCACCCGGGCCTTGACCTTTCCCTTCTCCGCGGGAGTCTTGGTGGCGAGCAGTCCGTGGAAGGCCACCACGGCGTCCAGATCGGCGCCGGAGCGCACCATGCCGAGGACCACCGCGCCGCCGAAACAGTATCCGATCGCGGCAATCTTCTCCGGATCGACGTGAGGATCCTGCTTGAGCCGCGCCAGGGCCGCGTTGAACCTCGCGTGCAGGACCGCGGGGTCCTTGGTGGCCTCGGTCACGAAGGCCTCGGCATCCTTAGGATGCGTCGCCAGCTTGCCCTTGCCATACATGTCGAGAGCGAACCCGACGTAGCCGGCCTCCGCGAGCCTCCTGGCCTGATTCCGGGCATGCTCGTTGTGGCCCCACCATTCGTGAACCACGAGCACGCCGGGGCGCTTGTCCTTCGCGGCGTCCTCCCAGGCGAAGAACCCCTGCAGGATCGTGTCCCCCTGCCTATAGTCGACTCCCTTCGTCTTGACCGCGGCGGACACGACCGACGCGCGTGCGAGCAAGATGACAGCCACGACCGACGCCCGTCCCGTGCGCATGTGTCGTCCTCCTCCCGGCGTCTTTGTCCATCACGGGGCCGCCCTATGAGCGCGGCGTCCAGCGCAGCGTGAGCTCGACTCTCCGTGCCGGCAGGAGGTAGTACTGCGCGGCTCCCAGCTCGCTCTCGGCGACGGGCGGCCGCTGGTCGCTCAGGTTGCGGCCGTCGAGACGGACCTCGAAGTCCCGGAACCGGTAGCCAACGCCGGCGTCCCAGGCGAGATAGTCGGGCGCGACCGCGGTGTTGCGCCGGTCCAGGAAGCGGCTGCCGACCCATTGCGCCTGCGCGGAGAGCTGCCATCCGTCGCCCCGGCCGAAGGTCATCCCCGTCGAGGCCATGTCGCGGGCCGACATCTCCAGTCGCTTGCCGGCCAGCTGCGCCGGCACGCCTCCGACCTCGGTCAGGAAGTCGCGGAAGCGGGCGTCGTGAAGGGAGTAGCCGAGGCGCCATAGAAGATCGGTCCGCAGTCGGGACGCCGCCTCGATCTCGATGCCGCGCAGCCGTTCGGCGCCGGCGTTCGCCAGGGCCGGCACGCCTCCGACGCTCTGAGAAACGACGATGTTCGTCAGGTCCATCTGGAAGACGGTCAGATCGAGGTCGAGCCGCCCGCCGCGCAGCCGGCTCTTGAGGCCACCCTCGTAGCTCTCCCCCGTCTCCGGCGCGAGGATCTCGGCCTCGGCGTCGAGGCCGAAATCGATCGCGGCCGGCTTGTAGGTGACCCGGTCATCGACGAACAGGCGCAGGAAATCCTCGCCGCGCGTCCAGGCGGTCCACGTCGCTCCGACGAGCCCGCCGCCTCGCCAGACCGACCGCCGATCGCTTCCGGACTCGAAGGTGGACGTCGGGAACTCCAGGCTCTGCGCTCGGCGCGACTCGGTGGTGCGGTTCAGACGTGCCCCGATCACGAAGTGCCACCGCCCGGCGGGGGTCAGCGTGGCCTGTCCGTACAGGCCGGAGAACTCCCGACGATCGGTGATGCGGACGGCCGACTGGCTCGCAAGCCCGCCTCCCGCCGGCGCGTCGCTCCCGTCCAGGCCGACGGTGTAGTCGAAGTCGCCGCCCTCGGCGACGCCGGCGCCGTGGAGATGATCCAGACCGGCGACCGCCTGCACCCTGGAGCCACGGGTGAGCTCGACGTGGGTGTCGAAGAAGAGGTCCGTCGTCACGATGGTCTGCCGGAAGCCGCGGGCGTTGCCGAGGGGCGCCGAGACGTCGGTCAGGAAGCCGCGCAGGACCTCCTGCCACGACCTGACGATCGACACCGTCGTGGACCACTGACCCGACGGCAGCGGCCGCTCATACACGCCGTCGAGCGTGTACCGATCCTCGTCGAGGCGCGATCCGTCCGGATTGTTGTTGGCATCGAGCGGGACGAGCGGCGTGAGGTCCGCCCCCACGCGCGGGCGAGGGCTGGCCGGGTCCTGGCGCTGCCGGATGCCTCCGATGCCGAAGCGGAGCAGCCCCGCCCCGGCCGGACGCAGCGCCCGCCAGCGCAGGGTTCCCCGGTCGAACCGGGTCGGCTCGTCCGAGAACCCCTGCCGGTCCGCCCCCACGTCGAGGGAAGAGCGCAGCCCTCCCGTGTGCGGCAGGGCCGACTGCCAGGACGCCGAGCCGCTGCCGTAGCTGCCGCCCGTGATGCGCGCGGTCGCTCCGCCCTCGCCGGGCGCGCGTCGGATCACGTTGATCACACCGACCAACGAGGTGGCGCCGAACATCACCGGGGCGGGGCCGCGCAGCACCTCGATGCGTTCGACGTCGTTCAGGTCGATGGTCGCGAGCGCGGGGTTGAACGCTCCGCCCCACGGCACGCCGTCCACGGTCAGGAGGAAAGCGTCGAACTCGCGAAGCCCCCAGAACTCGGGGACGGCGCCGGCCGGGCCGCCGTCGCCGCCCGGCGCGCTGCTGACGCCGGCGACGAGCGCCAGGGCCGCCGGCAGATTTCGCGCGCCGCGGCGGCGCAGGTCTTCTCCCGTGACCACGGTCAGCGCGGCCGGGAGCGTGTCGGTGCTCTCGGGGATTCGCGTCGCCGTCACCTGGACGCGCTCGGTGAGATCCGCGACTCCCTGCGGCCGCGCGTGGGCGTCACCCTGCGCGTTCGCCGCGGACGCGCTCGCGGCCGGGAGCGCGCATGCGAGGATCGACGCCGCCACCGAGGATCGGACCACCCTCGACAAACCCGCACCCACGCCGCTCTCTCCGGAGGTCCGACCCGCTCGGGACCGCACATTCTGAGATCGAGGCCGGCGGCCCGTCAATGCCCTGGCGGGATCGACTAGACCGCGGCGGTTTCCAGGTCGGCGGCGGGCTCCGCCTCGCCCGGCTGCGGGGCGCTCGCCAGGGTGCGCGTGCGCGCCACGAGCATGTAGATCGACGGGACGACGAACAAGGTGAATCCGGTCCCGATGATCATGCCGGTGACCAGCATGATGCCGATGCTGTTGCGCGCCCCGGCGCCGGGACCGGTGGCGAACACCAGCGTCAGGTGGCCGACGACGGTCGCGGCGGTGGTCATCAGGACCGGGCGCAGACGCGTTCCGGCCGCCTCGATGATGGCGTACAGGGGCGGATTCCCCTGCTCCTGCAGCTTGTTCGCGAACTCGACGATCAGGATGCCGTTCTTCGAGACGAGTCCGACGAGGGTGATGAGGCCGACCTGGCTGTAGATGTTCAGGGTCGTCAGGCCGAGGAACGAGAAGAGCAGGGCTCCGGACAGGGCGAGCGGGACCGAGCCGGTCAGGATGACGAACGGGTCCCGGAAGCTCTCGAACTGGGCCGCGAGGACCAGGTAGATCAGGACGGCCGAGAGAACGAAGACGCCGAGGAACTTTTTCCCCTCGGTGCGGAGCTGCCGGGACTCGCCGGCGTAGTCGACGCTGTATCCCGCCGGCAGGAGGGCCTTCGCCTCCTTCTCGAGGAAGCCCAGCGCCTGGTCGAGCGACACGCCGGGCGGTATGGCGCCCTGGATGCGCACGGCGTTGAGCTGCTGGAAGCGCTTGAGCTCGCGGGGCTGCGTGCTCGTCCGGAGTGTCGCGAAGGTCGACAGCGGAACCAGCCGGCCCTCGGGGCCCGTGACGTAGATGTCCTTCAGCTGATCGGGAGTCAGGCGCTCGGAGCGCTTGACCTGCGGGATGACCTTGTAGCTGCGGCCCTGGATGCTGAAGCGATTGACATAGTTGCCTCCGAGGAGCGTCGACAGATCCGCCCCCGCCTGGCTCATGTCGACGCCCTGCGAACGCACCTTGTCGCGATTGAAGACGACTTCCGCCTGCGGCTGGTCGAACTTCACGTCGGTGTCCGCGTACATGAAGAGGCCGCTCTGGAACGACTTCTGCACGAGCTTGCCGGCGAGCTCGGCGATCTGGGCCGACTCGCCCGTCGATCCGATCACGAACTCGACCGGGAACCCCTCGCCGCCGCCGGGCAGCGGCGGAGGCGAGAGGGGAATCATGCGCACTCCCGGAAGCTTCGAGAGCGCGGCGGCGGCCTCCATCTTGAGCTCCTCGGCGGTCTTCTTCCTCTGGCTCCAGGGCTTGAGGACCATGCCGCCGAATCCACCGCCGGGCGATGTGATCTGAAAGGTGATGTCGCTCTCCGGGAACGACCCGAACACCTGGCTCACCTTGGTCGCGAAAAGCATCGTCTGCTCGAGCGTGGCGTTGGGGGCGGACTGGATGATGGCGAACACGAATCCCTGATCCTCGGTGGGCGCCAGCTCATGCTGGGAGAACAGGTAGAACGGCGCCATCAGCAGGAGCACGATGAGCCACAGGACCAGCACGACCGGCCGGTAGGCCAGCGTCCGCGACAGCACGCGCGTGTAGAGGCCGCGGAGGGCCTCGAACCGCCGGTTGATCACGCCGGCGAAGCCACGCTCGGTGTCACCGGCGTGCAGGAGCCTCGAACCCATCATCGGGGAGAGCGTCAGCGCCACGACGCCGGAGACGATGACGGCGCCCGCCAGCGTGAACGCGAACTCGCGGAACAGGGTCCCGGTGAGCCCTCCCTGGATGGCCACGGGGGTGTAGACCGTGGCCAGCGTGATGGTCATGGCGATGATCGGCCCAACCAGCTCGCGGGCGGCGGCCAGCGCGGCCTCGATGGGCCGCTGACCCAGGCGCAGGTGCCGCTCGACGTTCTCGACCATGACGATCGCGTCGTCGACGACCAGGCCGACGGACAGCACGATGGCCAGAAGCGTGAGCAGGTTGATGGAGAATCCGGCCACGAGCATGAGGAAGACGGCGCCGACGAGGGAGATCGGGATGGCGACCACCGGGATCATCACGGCGCGGACCGAGCCGAGGAACAGATAGATGACCACAATGACGATGAGCAGGGTCTCGCCCAGGGTTTTGAGCACCTCGTCGATGGCGTTCTCGATGTAGACCGTCGAATCGTAGGCGATCCCCGCCTTAATCCCCACGGGCAGCTCCGCCTGGATCTCGGGGATCGCTGCGCGCACCCTTTTGATCACGTCGAGCGAGTTGGCCGTCGGGAGGATCCAGAGCCCCATGAAGGTGGCGGTCTGGCCGCTGAAGCGCACGTCCGAGTCGTAGTTCTCCGCCCCGAGCACCACGTCGGCGATCTCGCCCAGCCGGACGATGACCCCGCTCTCCTCCTTGACCACGATCTGGCGGAACTCCTCGGCGGACTTCAGGTCGGTGTTGGCGATCAGGTTGACCGACACCATGGAGCCCTTGGTCCGGCCGAGGGCGGAGAGGTAATTGCCGCGCGCCAGGGCGGTCCGGACGTCGGTCGCGGAGATGCGGAGCGCCGCCATCTTCTCCGGCTTGAGCCAGATCCGCATGGCGAACGTGCGATCGCCCAGGATGTCGGCGCGCTGCACGCCGCTGATGGCGCTGAGCTTCGGCTGGACGACCCGGGTGAGGTAGTCGGTGATCTGGTTCTGATCGAGCACGTTAGACGCGAAGCCGATGTACATCGCGGCGATCTGGCTGTCCGCCGGTTGGAGGTCGATGATCGGCGCCTCGGCCTCGGGCGGGAGCGTGTTGCGGACCTGGGCGACCTTGGACTGGATCTGGGTCAGTGCGGCGTTCGTGTCGTAGTTCAGCTTCAGGTGCACGGTGATGGTGCTCGAGCCCTGGGCGCTGGAGGACTCGATGAAGTCGATGCCGTCGGCGCTGGCGATGACCCGCTCGAGGGGCGTCGTGATGAATCCGCGCACGAGGTCGGCGCTGGCGCCGACGTAGGCGGTCGACACGTTGATCACCGCGATGTCGCTGCGCGGATACTGCCGCACCGCCAGCGTGCGGATCGACTGCAGACCCGCGATCAGGATGACCAGGTTGACGACGATCGCGAGGACGGGCCGCCGGATGAAGAGGTCGGTCAGCCTCATCAGTTGTCCTCGGGCCTGGGCGCGGGGTCGTTGGTGGGCTGCGTGTTGTTGTTCACCGTAACGGCCGCGCCGTTGCGCAGCTTGAAGACGCCCGACGTCACGACCTCCGTCCCCGGGGCGATGCCGGACAGGACCGCGATCTGGTCGCCGCGCGCGCTGCCGGTTTTGACGAACTGCTGGCGCACGCCGCGATACGCCTGGCCGTTCGGCCCCTTCAGGTCCTCGACGATGAAGACCGAGTCACCGTACGGCGCGTAGCTGATCGCGGAGGCGGGAAGTGCTATGACCTGCTCTCTGGCGTCGAGGAGCGCGCGCGCCGTCACGAACATGCCGGGCCGCAGCCGGCCCCTGGGATTGTCGAGCGTGGCCTGGACCCGGACGTTGCGCGTGGATTCGTCGACGACCGAATCGATCGCCGTGATCCGTCCCGTGAGCTCGATCGACGGGTGGCCCTCGGCCGTCACGTGCACCGCCCCGCCGGTTCGCACGCGGACGAGGTCCTGCTGCGGCACGTCGAAGTTCACATAGATCGGATCGAGCGACTGGAGCTGGACGATCGGATCGCCGCTTTTCAGGTATTGCCCGAGGTTGGCCCGGCGGATGCCGAGAATTCCCGCGAAGGGCGCGCGGATCGTCTTGCGCTCGATGGTGGCCCGGATCTCACCGACGACGCCCTCCGCCTGCTTCTGCTCCGCCACCGAGGTGTCGAGCTCGGTCTGGGAGTTGATCCCCTCCTCCCTCAGACCGCGAATCCGGGCGAGGTTCAGCCGCGCCAGCTCGAGCCTGGCCTCCGCGGCGGCCAGCTGCGCCTGCTCCTGGCGCGCGTCGAGCTGCACGAGCAGCTCGCCGGCCTCGACCCGGTTCCCCGAGTCGAAGGTGATCTTCTGGACGACCCCGGGCAGATCGGCGCTGACCATGACGCCGTTCACCGGCGCCACCGTGCCGATGGCGCCGAGGGTCCCTTGCCACTGCTCCTGCCGGGCGATGATCGTGGTGACCGCCTCGGGAGGAGGCTGGAACGACTCCTGCCCCCCGGCGCCCTGGGTCTGCCGGTACTTCACGAAGCCGATCACCGAGATGAATGCGGCCATCGCCAGGAGCATGATGACCATTCGCTTCGCCATCCGCACGATCCTCCATCCTGTCCCGTGGGGCCGATATTGTACAACCTGACGGGCGCCATGGGGATGGGTGGGTGGGGGCGGATGGCTTGACGGAGGCGGGAGGCGGGGATTAGCCTCGGCGGGTCGGGATCGATGTCCGCGCGGTGCGCGGCGGGGGCTGCCGCGAGCCCAACACCACGCTCCGCGAGATACGCGCTCTCGCCTGAGCGCGCGCCCGGACCGAGAGGAGGGGTGATCGTGTCGAAGTGGCTTGCCTTCATCGGGGCGACCGCGGGCAGCGCACTGGGATGGTGGGTCGGCGACTGGATCGGGTTCTCGACCGCCTTCCTGCTGAGCGTGGTCGGCACCGCGGCCGGCCTGTATGCCGGCCATCGTCTCGCGCGCCGATACCTGCAGTAAATCGCGAGCCGCCAGATTCCCTGAAATCGTCTCCAGGCTTGAATTTAAGACGATCCGGCTTATATTCAAATGAACCAAAACACGCGAGGAAGCATGGAGATGCGTGACGCTTTGCAGCACACGAATTCATCGCGGAACCGTCGGAACCTGGACGTGCCAGGGGACCCCCGTCCGAGAGGAGGGGCTGCGCTCAGGCGTTGGACATGGAGCGCGGGACGGGGAAAGGACGTGCCATGGAGCGCGCGGAGACCGATCGACCCGTCGAGATCCTCCTGGTGGAGGACGACCCGGGGGATGCCCGCCTCGCCGCCGAGGCCCTGAAGGAGAGCGCCCTCAGGAGCCGCCTGCACTGGGCCGCCGACGGCGTGCAGGCGATGGAGTTCCTGCGGCGGGAGGGCAAGGACGCCGACGCGCCCCGCCCCGATCTGATCCTGCTCGATCTCAACCTCCCGAGGAAGGACGGCCGCGAGCTGCTGGCCGAGCTCAAGAGCGACCCCGATCTGAGGAGGATCCCGGTCATCGTCCTGACCTGCTCGCAGGCCGAGAACGACAGGAACAGGGTGTACGACCTGCACGCGAACTGCTACATCACCAAGCCCCTTCAGTGGAGCGAGTTCCTGCAGGTCATCCGGGCCATCGGGGACTTCTGGCTCACCCAGGTGACGCTGCCGGGCGGCGGAAGCGCGCTGCCGCAGAAGGCGCGCGCCGACCCGCCTGCGACCTCCCGGAGCGCCGGGCCCGCGCCAGGCGAGGCGGCCGAGGCCGGTCACTTGAAGATCCTTCTCGTCGAGGACAATCCCGGGGACGCGCGCCTGGTGCGGGAGATGCTCGTCGACGCCGGCCGGGACGAAACCGCGGTCGTCGGCGTCGACAGGCTGAGCGACGGTCTGCGGCGCCTCGGCGCGGAGAGCTTCGACGCCGTGCTCCTCGATCTCTCCCTGCCGGACAGTCAGGGACTCGACACGCTCAAGACGCTGCACGCCCAGGCGACCGGCGTGCCGCTCGTCGTCATGACGGGCCTCGAGGACGAGGAGGTGGCCGCCAGGGCGCTCCGGCAGGGCGCCCAGGACTATCTCGTCAAGGGACGATTCGACGGAGACCTGCTCCTGCGGGCGGTGGGCCACGCCATCGAGCGCACCCGCTCGGGAAGGCTCGTCCACTACCTGGCCCATCACGACGGCCTGACCGACCTGCCCAATCGCATTCTCTTCCAGGACCGGCTGCACCAGGCCGTGGAGCACGCCCGCCGCAACAGGCAGACGCTGGCGGTGCTCTTCCTCGATCTGGATCACTTCAAGAAGATCAACGACACCCTGGGTCACACCGTGGGCGACGAGCTCCTGATCTACGTGGCGGCGCGCCTCCGGGGATGCGTGCGCGCCAGCGATACGGTCGCGCGGGTCGGCGGGGACGAGTTCACGATCCTGCTGCCGGAAATCGCGCGCGTCGAGGACGTGACGACGGTGGCCGAGAAGACCATGCAGGTCTTCGCGACGCCCATCATCCTCGGAGAGCAGGAGCTGACCGTCTCGGCCAGCATCGGAGCCAGCCTCTATCCGAACGACGGGGAGGAGGCCGAGACCCTGGTCAAGAGCGCGGACGCCGCCATGTACCGCGCCAAGGAGCAGGGGCGGGGCAACTGCCAGTTCTACTCCCTCGCCGCGAGCGCCCAGGCCTCGGAACGGCTCGCGATCCTCGACGGCCTGCGGCGGGCGCTCGAGCGGGACGAGCTCGTCCTGCACTATCAGCCGACCATCGACGCCGTCACCGGCACGGTGATCGCGCTGGAGGCGCTGGTCCGCTGGCGGCGGCCGGAGACGGGGCTCGTCTATCCGGCGCGGTTCCTGCCCCTGGCGGAGGAGACCGGCCTGATCATCGAGATCGGGGAGTGGGTGTTGCGGCGCGCCTGCGCCCAGGGACGGGCCTGGCAGCTCGCCGGCCTGCAACCGTTGCGGGTCTCCGTGAACCTCTCCGCCAGGCAGCTGCACCAGGGCCGGGCGCTCGTCGACAGCATCCGGCGCGCGCTGGAGGAGACCGGCCTCGAGCCGCTGCGGCTGGAGGTCGAGGTGACCGAAGAATCCATCACGAAGGACGAGGCGGCGGCGCTCCGGACGCTCCGGGAGCTGCACGAGATGGGGATCCGGATCTCCATCGACGACTTCGGCACCGGCTACGCCTCATTGAGCCGGCTGAAGTCCTTCTCGTTCGGCAGCGTCAAGATCGACAGGTCGTTCATCCGCAACGTGGCGATCGACCCGGACGACGCGGCCATCGTGTCGGCCATCACCTCCATGGGGCACAGCCTCAGGATGACCGTGGCGGCGGAGGGGGTCGAGACCGCCGAGCAGGCCTCCTTCCTCCTCCGGCTGCAAATCGACCAGATGCAGGGTCCCTATCTCAGCGACCCGCTCCCGGCCGACGCCTGCACGGAGCTGATGCGTGCCGGTCTGCGAGCGTTCGTGGGCCGGCGACCCGCCGTGCCCGGGAACGGCCACGGCTCCGCCGCTCCCGGGAACGGACACGGCCCCGTCTCTTAGACGCCGGGGCGATCTCTCGTGGGGACGGGCCGGAGGGCGTCCGGTCGGGGCCCGGCGGGAGGCGCAGTTCAGTTGGCGGCGGCGCGCGCGATGGCGTTCTCGATCTCGTCGATGTTGCAGGGCTTCAGCACCAGCTCGTTGCCGGTCGATCGCAGGAAATCGGCCGTCTCGTTGCTCGTGACATGCCCGGTCGTGAAGACGATGCGGCGCGCCAGGTGCGGCTGCATCTCGAGAACCGCGGAGTAGATGTCCCGCCCCGTTCCGCCCGGCATCTTCAGGTCGGTGATGATCAGGTCGTGCTCGCCGGTCGCGATCTTCGAGATCGCCTCGGGCACGTCGGAGGCGGTGTCGACCCTGTGCCCGCCCAGGGTCAGGAGCTCCGCCAGGAAGTCCTGCACGCTCGCCTCGTCGTCGACGACCAGGACCTTGAGAGGCGCGACCGCCGGCGCCGGGGACGCCTTCTCCACTGGATGGACCTCCACGGCTTCGTGCTGGATCGGCAGATCGACGATGAACGTCGCGCCCTCCCCGGGCTGGCTCTCGACCCGGATCCTGCCGCCGTGCTCCTGGACGATCCCGTTGCACAGCGACAGGCCCAGCCCGGTCCCCTGGCCCTCCTTCTTGGTGGTGAAGAACGGTTCCAGGACGCGCTCCCGGATCTCCGGTGGGATGCCGGGGCCGTCGTCCGAGACGCGCATCTGGATGCGTCCTTCGACCACGCCCGTCGTCAACCGGATCGTGTGGCCGTGACGCGCCTCGATCATCGCCTGCTCGGCGTTGCTGATCAGGTTGATCACGACCTGCTGCATCCGGTGAAAGTCGAGCAGGGTCTCCGGCAGGTCAGGGTCGAGATCCATGACGACCTTGATCTGGCTGGTCTTCAGGTGATACGCCTTGAGCTCGACGGTCTTCTCGACGACGCCGTTGAGATCGGTCAGCCTCTTCTCGGGAGCGTGCTTGCGCGCGAAGGCGAGGAGGTTCCTGACGATCTTGGCCATCCTCTCGACCTCCGCCGAGATCGTCTCCAGCTTCTTCTGCACGGGGGGAGGAAGCCTCCGCCGCATCAGGAGCTGCGTGTACCCGACGATCCCGGCGAGGGGGTTGTTGATCTCGTGCGCCACTCCCGCCACCAGCTCGCCCAGCGCGGTCAGCTTCTCCGCCTTGACCAGACGCTCCCGGGCGCCGTCGAGACGGGTCCTGGCCTCCAGCAGGGCCTCCCCCTGGGATTGCAAACGGGCGGACATCCCGATGGCCCAAAGGGTCGCTGCGGACGCCAGGGCGCCGAACGCCAGCGAGAAGAGCCAGGCCATCGCCCAGAAGGCGGCGCGCCCGGCCGCCAGGCGGTGGTGGACCACCTGCTCCTGCGGCCTCATGCGCACCTCCCAGTTGGCTCCCCCGAAGACGAAGCTCTCGGACACGGGAGGCAGGGAACGATCGGAGGGCTCGAACTGGTCGCTCGCGAAGATAGGCGTGCCGGACTCGAGCACGATCTGCTCGTAACGCTCGGTCACCTCCGGCAGGACCATGGATTCGAAGTACTCCTGGCTGCGACAGGCTCCGACGAGCGTTCCAAGCAGACGGTGGTTGGAGACGACCGGTTCCGCCAGGACGAAACCCCAGGTCGCGCCGAACAGCTGCATCGGTGGCGAGAGCATCGGCCGGAGCGCGCGATTGGCCCGGAGGACCGTCTCGTAGCCGGGCAGGTGGCTTCGCGCGTCGAAGACCTGCTTCCAGCGATTCGCGTCGGGAGGGTAGCTCCTCAGGACGCGGAGCGCGGTATCGACGTAAGCGATGTTGAGACAGGCCGGGTTCATCTTGAGCGTGTTCGCGGCGTAGGAGAGAAACTGCTTCTCGCCGACCTTCCGGCTGCTCGAGTAGAAATTCGACATCTGCCGCATGGCGGTGAGGTGCTTCTCGAGGCCGCCCTCGATGCGCGTCGCAACGAGGCGGGCGATGACTCGTGCCTCCCGCAGGAGCTCGTCGCGGCGGCCCGTCAGCTCCCTGACGCTCGACCAGGAAGCGGCCCCAAGGCAGATGCCCGCTGCCAGGATTCCAGCCAGACCGGCCTTCAGCCACCTCGACATCGACGGGACTCCGGACGGACGAAAGCAATATGGGTCCCCCCCTCAGGCGCGGCAATGGCCCGTTCGGCTCCAGATCCTCGGTCCTGCCGCGGCAGCACCCCTCGGGTGAGCGGGCCGCATCACCGCGGCTTCCGAGCGACGACGTCCAGCCGCGCCTCGCACGGTTACGATCGTGTCACCACCGGACTCCCCGGCTCCGCCCGCATTCGTCGCAAGCTGGCGCGCGTCCTTGACTTGGAGATCGCGAGCAATAGATTTCAGCGCTGGTGGTTGTTCGTGCACGTTCCGTGGCGGAAACGCCCGCGCAGTCGTTCGGCACAACTCCTGAGTGTCTACGGATCGGACTGATGCTCCAGCGACCGGCCCATCCCGAGACCATCACAGCCGCCGCCGAAGCGTCGCCCCGATCCTTGTGAGCCACCGCTCGACGTCGCGCCGAGCGCAGGCGAGGGGGGCCATCCTCGTGCCAGTCGCCCAGACGAGCCGGCGACCTCATCCTCTCCGCAGATCCTTGATCATGACCCTGCTGGCCACGCTCGCCGGAGCCGGCGTCCCATGCCGCGGCCAGGATCCCGCCGCCGATCTCACCACCCTCGGGATCGAGGCCGTGATGAACATGGAAGTGACCTCGGTCTCGAAGAAGCCCGAGAAGCTCATGGATGCGACCGCCGCCATCTACGTCCTCACCTCGGAGGACATCCGGCGCTCCGGCGCCACGAGCCTTCCGGAGCTTCTTCGCCTCGTCCCCGGCGTGCAGGTCGCCCGCGTCAATTCAAACACGTGGGCGGTCGGGGTGCGGGGCTTCACGAGCACGCTGTCCCGCTCGCTGCTGGTCCTGATCGACGGCAGGAGCGTCTACTCCCCGCTGTTCGCCGGCGTCTACTGGGACGTCCAGGACACCCCTCTGAACGACATCGACCGGATCGAGGTGATCCGGGGTCCCGGCGCGACGCTGTGGGGGGCGAACGCCGTGAACGGCGTCATCAACATCATCACCAAGAGCGCGGGGGTCACGCAGGGGACGTACGCATCGATCCGCGCCGGAAACGAGGAACGGTCCGTGGCGACCGCCCGGTTTGGAGGCAAGACGCCGGGCGGCGTGGCGTACCGGACATACGCCAAATTCTCCGATCGCGATGCCGAGTTCCACCAGAACGGGGACGATTTCGACGGCTGGCACATGTCGCGCGCAGGGTTCCGGGCGGACGCCGACCGGGGTGAGCACGACCATCTGACGCTCCAGGGGGATGCCTACGACGGCAGGGCGGGCCAGCGGACGGTCGTTTCGTCCTACACCGCCCCGTACAGCGAGACCGTGGAGGAGCAGGCCGGACTCTCCGGCGGGAACCTGCTCGGTCAGTGGAAGCACACGTTTCATGAGGGATCGGACACGACCCTGCAGCTCTATTACGACCGCACCCACCGGCGGCAGCCCGGTTTCACTGACGATCGGGATACGTTCGACCTCGACTTCCGGCACCATCTGCGCCTTGGGTCGCGCCACGAGCTTCTCTGGGGCGCCGGCTACCGCCTGACCTCGGGCGACACCGAATCGGTGCCGACCATCCAGTTCATCCCGGCGAACCGGACCGACGACGTCCTGAGCGCCTTCGTGCAGGACGAGATCCGGCTGGTCCCGTCGAAGTGGACCCTGACCGTCGGCTCGAAGTTCGAGCACAATGATTACAGCGGCTTCAACTACCAGCCGAACGCGCGGCTCCTCTTCAGCCCCACGCCGAAGCAGGCCTTCTGGTCGGCCGTCTCGGGGGCGCTGCGCGTTCCCTCGCGCCTCGAGAGCGATCTGGCGCTGACCGCGCTTTTGGATCCCACGACGCCCACCTTCATCCGGGTCCTCGGCACGAAGGACTTCGAGCCGGAGCGTCTCGTGGCGTACGAGCTGGGCTACCGGGTCCAGGCCACGGACCGCCTGTTCCTGGACCTGGCCCTCTTCGATAACAGCTACAACGATCTGCTGAGCCTCGAGCCGGGCGTCCCCTTCACCGAGACGTCCCCTCCCCCGAGCCACACGATCATTCCGCTCTTCCTCCGGAACCGGATGACGGCGGACGTCCATGGCGGCGAGCTGGCCTACGAATGGCGGCCGATCCCCTCCTGGCGGCTCGCCGGCTCCTATTCCTATCTCAAGATGAATCTCGTCGCGGCCGAGGACAGTCTCGACACGACGACCGCGCCCGGGACCGAGGGCTCGAGCCCGCGCCACATGGCCAACCTGCGCTCGAGCCTGGACCTGCCCCGTGGCTTCGGCCTGGACGTAGCGCTCCGATACGTCGGCAGGCTGCCGAGCCAGAGCATCGAGGCGTACACGGAGATGGATGTCTCGATCAGCCGGCGCCTGACCCGGGGCCTGGAGCTCTCCCTGTCGGGGCAGAACCTGCTCTCGCCCCATCACGCGGAGTTCGGCGGCGGAAGCGCCGGGCTCGTCGAGGTCGAGCGGGGCGTCTACGGGAGGCTCGTGGGACGATGGTAGCCCCCGCGCGGCACCGTCTCCGGGTCCTGCCGATCTGCCTGGCCGCGACGTTCATCATGGCCTTCGGCCCCTCGTATGGAGAGGATGCCAGCGTCGCCGGCCTCTCCGATTATCGCGTCAAGGCGGCGTACCTCTATTACTTCACGACGTTCGTCGACTGGCCTCCCGAGACGTTCTCCCGCAGCGGCGATGCCCTGGTCATCGGCATCCTCGGGGAGGATCCCTTCGGGGGCATCCTCGACGAGACGCTCCGCGGCAAGACCGTCAACAACAGACGCTTCATCGTCAAGAGGTTCGGGAGCATCAAGGAGGCTCGCGAGAGCCACATCCTCTTCATCAGCTCCTCCGAGCGGGATCGCCTTCCCTACATCCTCAAGATGCTCGAAGGCGCGACGGTCCTGACGGTCGGCGAGATCGAGAGCTTCGCGTCCCGTGGGGGGGAGATCGGCTTCCGCGTGGAAGACAAGAAGGTGCGATTCGACATCAACGTGGCGGCCGTGGAGCGTGCCCGGCTCAAGATCAGCGCCCAGCTCATGAAGCTCGGAAGGATCGTCGAAGGCTCGGAACGCCAGGGAGGCTAGGGCCCGATGGCACTGTTCCGCGGCGCGTCCGTCAAGGTCAAGCTGATCCTGGCCAGCGTCCTCGGAAGCGGCACCGCCCTTCTGGTGGTCGGCGCCGTGATCACGAGCTATGACCTCATGGCGCTGCGCACGAGGCTCGTGCGGAGGATGTCGGTCCAGGCCGACATCGTAGGGACCAACTGCCTTTCCGCCCTCCTCTTCAGCGATCCGAAGTCCGCCGAGACGACTCTCGGGGCGCTCAAGGCCGATCCGCGCATCCTCGCGGCGGGACTGTACACCTCGGAGCGCCGCCAGTTCGCGACCTACCTCCGCGATCCCCTCGCCGGCACTCGCTTGATGGAGGACAGCCTCGGCGGGGCCGACGAAGGGTATCGCCTTCAGGACGATCGGCTGGTGCTCTGGAGGAGCGTCCTCTTCGACGGGAAGCCGATCGGGACCGTCGTCATCGAGTCGGATCTCCTCGAGGTCACCGCCACGATGACGCGCGACGTCGTCATCTTCGCCAGCGTGCTCCTCGCCTCGCTGCTGCTCGCCCTCGCCATCTCCTCGAGGCTGCAACGGGACATCGCGCAGCCGATCCTGCGCCTCGCCGAGACTGCCCGGAGGGTGTCTGTGGAGAAGGACTTCTCCGTCCGAGCCTCGGGCGGAGGCGCAGACGAGATCGGGGCGCTCGTCACCGCCTTCAACGAGATGCTCGAGGAGATACGGCAGCAGCAGGCGGCGCTCCGGGCCGCGCACGACGGCCTCGAGCAGCGCGTGGCGGAGCGCACCGCCCAGCTGCAGGCCGCGAACGACGAGCTCGAGGCCTTCTCCTACTCCGTCTCGCATGATCTGCGCGCCCCGCTCCGCCACATCGCCGGCTTCGCCGAGCTCCTCGAGGCCGAGGGGGACGGGCTCAACGATGCCGGTCGACGGTTCGTGCGGAAGATCTCGCAGGCGGCGACCCGCATGGGCCAGCTGATCGACGATCTCCTCGTGTTCTCCAGGATGGGTCGCTCCGAGATGCAAGCCGCCACCGTGAGCCTGGCCGACATCCTCGCGGACGTGATCAAGGAGGCCCAGCCGGACGTGAAGCACCCGATCGATTGGAAGATCGGATCCTTGCCGAGGGTCCGCGGAGACCGTGCGATGCTTCGGCTCGTTCTCGCGAATCTCGTCTCCAATGCGGTGAAGTACACCGGGAAGAGCGCTCATCCGCGGATCGAGGTCGGCGTCGCCCGGGAGGAGGACCGTGAGGTGGTGATCTGCGTGCGCGACAACGGTGTCGGATTCGACATGACGTACGCCTCCAAGCTCTTCGGGGTCTTCCAGCGTCTTCATCGCGCCGACGAGTTCGAGGGCACGGGCATCGGCCTGGCGAACGTCCGGAGGATCGTCCACCGTCATGGCGGCCGGACCTGGGCCGAGGGAGACCCCGGCCGCGGAGCCGCCTTCTATTTCTCACTTCCCAGGGACTCGGAGGCCGCGGCATGAGCGGGCCCACAGGAATGGACGGGCCGATCCGGATCCTGATGCTCGAAGACTCGGCCGAGGACGCCGATCTCCTGCAGTGCGAGATCCGCAGAGCGGGGATCCGGTTCGTGGGATGCGTCGTCGACACACGCAGGAATTTCCTGAAAGAACTCTCGGCCTTCGCTCCCGACATCATCCTGTGCGACAACGACCTGCCGGAGATCGACGGTGTCACCGCCCTGCACATGGCCAGGAAGGCGCGGCCCGAGACGCCCTTCATCCTCGTGACGGGAAGCATCACGGACGAGCAGGCTGCTCAGATGCTGGCGAGCGGCGCCACCGACTACGTCCTCAAGGACCGCAGGTCGCGGCTCGCGCCGGCGATCCGCCGGGCCCTCGAGGAGGCGGCGGAGCGGGCGCGCCGCGGCCGGGCGGAGGAGGCGGTGCGCCGGACCGAGGAGCAGATCGCCCGCAGCGCCCTGTTCGATGCCCTGACCGGCCTCCCGAACCGCCGTCTCCTGATGGACTGTCTGGGCAGGGTGCTCGGGGATGCCCGCCGCCGCGGGAAGGGCTTCGCCCTCCTCCTGCTCGACCTCGATCGCTTCAAGGACGTCAATGACGGTCTCGGTCACGAGGCGGGGGATCGCCTCCTGGTTTCGGTCGCGGAGAGGATCCAGGGTCTGGCGCGCCCTCGGGACATGACGGCCCGCCTGGGCGGGGACGAGTTCGCCGTCCTGGCGGAGCGCGTCGGGAGCGCCGTCGAGGCGGTCGGTCTCGCGGAGCGGATCCGTCAGGGGCTCCTGGTCCCCGTGGCTCTCGGCGGAGACGAGATCGCGGCCCCCGTCAGCATCGGCCTCGTCCTGGGCCCGGCACGCTACGAGAACCCGGAGGATCTCCTGCGCGATGCCGACACCGCCCTCTACCGGGCGAAGGACCAGGGACGCGCCCGCGTCGAGGTCTTCGATTCGTCGATGCGTGAGCGGGTGCAGGCGGTCCTCCGCACCCAATCCGACCTGAGGCAGGCCCTGGCCCGCGGGGAGTTCCGCGTCCTCTATCAGCCAATCGTCTGGCTGGGGACGAACGCCCTCGCCGGCTGCGAGGCGCTGCTGCGCTGGAACCACCCCGGGCGCGGCCTCGTCCCCCCGGCCGACTTCATCCCGATCGCCGAAGAATCAGGGGCCATCGTGCCGATCGGGGAGTGGGTGCTCCGGGAGGCCTGCGCCCAGGCCAAGGCCTGGGACGATCTGGGCCCGGCGGTCCCCTCGGTCGCGGTCAACCTGTCGGCCCGCCAGTTCCGCGAGCGCGGGCTCGGCCGGAGCGTCAAGAGAATCCTGCATGAGACCGGGTTGCGTCCGAGCCGGCTGAAGCTCGAGGTGACCGAGACCGCCGTGATGCACGACACGCACGAAGCGGCCGGGATCGTGCGCCAGCTCCGGGATCTCGGGGTCGGCTTCGCCCTCGACGACTTCGGGACCGGTCATTCCTCGCTCTCCTACGTGAAGCGCCTGCCGCTGAGCGACCTGAAGATCGACCGGTCGTTCGTGACGGACATCACGACGGACGCGGAGGCGGCCGCCATCGCGGCCGCCGTGGTCGGCCTCGGCCGCAGCCTGGACCTCACCGTGATCGCGGAGGGGATCGAGACCGAATCGCAGAGACGGTTCCTTCGGAACCTCCGATGCGACGCGGGCCAGGGGTATCACTTCGGCAGGCCGATGACCGGCGAGGCGCTTGAATCGCTGCTGCGCTCCCGGAGGCCGCTCGGGCATCGAGGTCAGCGTTCCTCCCCCTCCCACGCCAGGATCGATCGGCGGAAGCGGCAGGAGGGTCGGCAGACCCGCCGCCGCGCACGCCCCTAAGTCACCTTCGTCGACCGGCGACCCCTCCAAGCCCTCTCCCCGGAGCACGGCCGAAGGCGAGGGGAACGGCGTTCCCTCGCGAAGGAATGTCACCGACCCGCACGGAGCGACGTATGCCTGTGTGGGGGAACCGACGGTGCGCATGACCGGTGCGGACGTTGAAGACCGACGGCCGTCGGGGAGTCGGTGGCCGCTGTCGCTGACGGCCCTGCTCGCGCTTCTTCCGCTGGCGGGCTGCGGCAACGTCAAGCTCGAAAGCAAATTCCGAGATCGTCCCATCACGGTCGATGGGAAACCGGATGAGTGGCAGGACTCGATGACCTTCCTCAAGGGTCCTGGCATTGCCGTGGGTCTGTTCAACGATGAGAACGATCTCTACGTCTGCATCACGTCATGGAATCAGGAGGTGAACCTCCAGGCCACGAACATGGGCCTCACGGTCTGGTTCGATCCCGGTGGCGGGGAGGAGACGACGTTCGGGATCGAGTACCCCCTCATGGAAGACAGATTCCACAGGCAGGATCGAGGCGCCCCGGGAAGCGGCGCCGCCGTTCCCGAGCGCCCCCCCGGTCGGCTGGCGGTACGAGGCCCGGGGCCGTTCGAGGGTCGGGTCATGGCTGTCGCGGAGGCACCAGGGATCGAGGTGACGGTCGCCACGGTCCATGGCGCCTTCGTCTACGAGCTCAAGCTGCCGCTCAAGAAGAGCGACCAGCACCCGTACGCGATCGGAGCCGATCCCGGTCAGGTGGTCGGAGTTCGCCTGGAGACGACCACGATCGCCTCGATCCGGGAGGAGCCCGGAAACGAGGAAAGACCGAAGGGCGGCGGCAGGGGTGGAGGGATGGGCGGGGGCATGGGCGGAGGGGTCGGTGGTGGCATGGGCGGTCACAGACACGGTGGCATGGGAGGCGGAACGAGAGGGGGCGGAGCGAGCGGTGGTGAGATGAGTCAGGCACGGCCCAAGATCCCGAAACCGCTGAAAGTCACCGTGAAGGTCCAGCTGGCTCCCGCGAGATCGGGACCCGGGATTTAGATCGGGTCTGCCCGCGCCCGCCGGATCCCGAAGGCGGTCTCCCAGATGTCCCACCGCCCATGCATCATCCACTCGAGAGGACACTCTGTGCGCCGGGCGGGACAGGCGCGGCTTCGGCCCGCGTCCCGCCAGTCGACTGACCCGTCGGAACTTACGTCGCCGCCGCGCCCGGATCGTGCCGGATGGCATCCTCCTTGCTGCCTCAGAGTCCACGTTGTGCCTGTCCATCCCTCGGCTCCTCGTCGCTCGCCTGTGCCGTCTCGCGATTCCGAGCGATCGAAGCCAGGAAGGAGGCCACGATGAATCGCCGTATCGGTCACGCGCTGAGAGTGCTGGCCGCCATCGCAACGCTCTCTCTGGGCTGCTCGCAGGCTCCCTCGCGAGCGGACGTGCAGCGCACCGCCGGCGACGCGATCCACGACGCGTCGATCACCGTGCGCATCAAGACCACGTACCTGTTCAGCCGGCACCTCAATCCGTTTCGCATCAACGTCGACACCCGTGACGGCGTCGTGACGCTGCACGGGACCGTCCCGAGCGACATTCACCGGGATCTCGCCGTCGAGATCGCCAAGAACGCCGACGGCGTCACGGACGTCCGTGACGAGCTGCGCGTCGCTCCGGGCGGCGGCGACGCGCCCGAGGACACCGAGAAGACGTTCGGCCAGTCGGTGCATGACGCCACGCTCACCGCCTCGGTGAAGATGGCCCTGGCCTTCGAGCGCGGCGTGAAGGCGTCCCAGATCACCGTCCACACCGACCGCGGCACGGTGACCCTGACCGGCGAGGTCGGCTCCCAGGCCGAGCGCCAGCTCGCCACGCGCGTCGCCCAGGATACCGACGGCGTCAAGGACGTCGTGAACCAGATCAAGGTTCGTGGCTGATCCGACCGACCGTCCCGTCCGTACGGGAGGCATCGAATCCTTTGAGCGGTAGAACGCTTGCCTGCCGCAAGGAGGTCAGAATGACGACGATTCGCACGCACCGAGCGGTTCGTGTTCTTCAGATCGCGAGCATCTGTGTTCTCGCCGGGGCGCTGTCGATCAGCGCTGGCCGCGCCAAGACCGACTTCGGCGTCCGCGGCGGTACCTACAGCGACGATGAAAGGCCCTTCCTCGGCGCCGAGGCGCTGTTTGGAGTCGGGGCGACCCGTCAATGGTTCGGGAACCCGAACCTCGAGCACGCCTTCGCCGACCACGGCGATCTGACGACGGTCAGCTTCGACTTTCACTACGACTTCCCCGCCGGCACGCCCTACACGATCTGGGCCGGGGCCGGGCCGACCTTGATTTTCAGGGAGCGGAACACCCCCGGCGGCGTGCGCGACACCGACGCGGGCGTGAACCTGCTGTTCGGGGTCGGCGCGAAGAGCGGCGATGTCCGTCCGTACGGCCAGATGAAGGTCGTCGTCTCCAACGACTCCGAGGCCGTGCTGGGAGTCGGTGTCCGGTTCTGACGGCGGCCGACGCCCGATCGGGCGTCGGTAAGCCTGAGCAAGGTGTCGCGGGCGGGCTCGTCCTCCTCCCCATGGACGGCCCGCCCGTGACACGGCTTCGCCCTCGGCGTCCCCTGGAACGGAGCCACCCGAGGAGCGTACAATGCTCGTCAGGGGTTCCGACGGAGGCGCGCAGCCATGCGGGTCACACGAAGGCTCATCCTCGCGCTCGTGGTCGTCGTGGTCACCGTGGCCTCCCTGGCTGCCTCTCTTCAGATGTACCAGGAGCGTCGGAGGCAGGATGGGGATCTGGCGCGCCGCGCCAGGATGATGGCTCAGAGCCTCGAGGAGGTCACCGAGCGCCTCCTGCAAGGCGGAGAAGAGAAGGCCCTGGTCCGTGTCGTGGAGAAGATCGGGATCGGCGGAACTCTTATCGGGGTGGCGGTGTACGACGCGAAGGGGAACCTTCTCTCCAGCACTCCTGGATTTTCTCCCGGCCTCGCCACGGTCCCCGGGCACGTGGTCGATGCTCTGGGGAAGAGCACCGAGTCCGGCGGCTTCGAGAGGGTCGGGGGCCGGCGGATGTATGTGTACGCTCGCCCCCTCCAGGTCCATGGAGAGGCGGCAGGGGCCCTGGCGATCGTCCACGATCCGGCCTCCGTGAGATCGCGGCTTTGGGTCCTAGGGCGTGACACCTTCCTCAGGGCCTTCTGCCTGACGGTGCCGATCGTTCTCGTGACCCTCCTCGTCCTCCGGTGGAGCATCGTGGGTCCCATCGCCCAGATGGCGGAATGGATGAAACAGCTGCGCACGGACGACACGGCGGATCCTCCGGCTCTGCCGAAAGTTCGCCTGTTCGATCCCCTGGCCCGGGAGGTCGAGTCGTTCTCCAGGCATCTTTCCCGCGCCAAGGCCGCGGCCGAGGAAGAGGCCAGGCTCAGGCAGGCGGCGGACTCTCTCTGGACGCCGGACAGGCTCGCCGAGCATGTCCGCCACAAGCTCCAGGGGAAGCCGCTCATCGTCATCTCCAACCGGGAGCCCTACATGCACGTCCGGCGGGGGCGCGCGGCGGAATGCATCGTCCCGGCGGGCGGCCTGGTCACGGCCCTCGACCCGATCATGAGGGCCTGCGGCGGGACCTGGGTCGCCCATGGGGCCGGAGACGCCGATTGGGACGTGGTCGATGGCGAGAACCGCATCAAGGTCCCCGCCGAGGATCCTCTCTACACGCTCAGGAGAGTGGCCCTGACGAAGGAGGAGGAAAACGGCTACTACTACGGGTTCGCGAACGAGGGGCTCTGGCCCCTCTGCCACATCGCCCACACGAGGCCCCTGTTCAGGCCGGACGACTGGGCCGCCTACCGGCTGGCCAACGAGAAATTCGCGGTCGCCGCCCTGAGCGAGATGGAACGACTGGTGGAGCCGTGCATCCTGATCCAGGATTACCATCTCGCCCTCCTGCCCGGGCTGCTCAAGCAGAGGCGCCCCGACGCGAGAATCGCGATCTTCTGGCATATCCCCTGGCCGAACCCGGAGGCCTTCGGGATCTGTCCCTGGAGGAGGGAGCTTCTCCTCGGGATGCTCGGGGCGGATCTCATCGGCTTCCATACGCAGTTTCACTGCAATAACTTCCTGGAGACCGTCGACCGCACGCTCGAATCCCGGGTGGACTGGGAGCGCTTCGAGATCCAGCGAGGGGGTCACGCGACGATCGTCAAACCCTTCCCGATCAGCGTGGCGTTTCCCGACGTGTTTCAGGACACCCCGTCCGATCAGCCTCCCCGGGCCGCTCGCGAGGCCTTTCTCAAGGAATCGGGGATCAACGGCAGGTTCCTGGGTCTCGGGGTCGAGAGGATGGACTACACGAAAGGCGTCCTCGAGCGTTTCGGAGCCATCGAGCGCTTCCTGGAGAAGTATCCCGCGTATCGCGGAGAATTCGCCTTCGTCCAGATCGGGGCTCCCAGCCGCACCCACATCAAGCGGTATCACGATTTCCTGGCGGAGGTGGAGGCCGAGGCCGAGCGCATCAACTGGAGGTTCAAGGCCGGGGAATGGAAGCCGATCGTCTTCCTGAAGAAGCACCACAGTCACCGGGAGATCCTGCCCTTCTACCGGCACGCCGACGTCTGCATGGTCACGTCCCTGCACGACGGCATGAACCTTGTCGCGAAGGAGTTCGTGGCCTCGCGCGATGACAACGGCGGCGTCCTCATCCTGAGCCGCTTCACCGGAGCGTCGCGAGAGCTGAGGGACGCCCTCATCATCAACCCCTACGACGTGGAAGAGATGGCCGAGGCGATCCACGACGCGCTCCAGATGGATCGGGAGGAGCGCGCCTCCCGAATGACCAGGATGAGGGAGACGGTCCGGGAGCACAACATCTATCGGTGGGCGGGCAACATGATCGAGGCGCTGTCGCAGGTCAGACTTGACCACGCCGCGGCCGCGAACGTGTGACGGCGTGCGCAGCCTGTGGCGCGCGTGGCCTCGCGTCCGGAGCGTGATCGCCGCCCAAAGGAGGGTCCTCTTCCTGCTCGACTTCGACGGCACCCTGGCCCCCTTGGCCCGCTCCCACCGCGAGGTCTCGCTGCCGGGGGAGATCCGGTCTCTTCTAGCTTCATTCCGAGGCCGGCAACGCGCGGGAGTGGCCATCCTGAGCGGGCGCCTGCTTTCGGAGCTGCGATCTCTGGTCGCCCTCCCCGCGCTCTACTACTGCGGGAATCACGGACTGGAGATCGAAGGGCCGGGCGTGTCGTTCCGCCACGTCGAGGCCGCCTCGATGAGGTCGGTCGTCCAGAGGCTGGCCGGCAGGCTGGAGAGGGATCTGGAGCGCTTCCCCGGGGTGGTCCTCGAGAACAAGGGGCTGACCCTCACCGTGCACTATCGACGGGTCCCGCGCGCCTCCCTGCCCTCCCTCCGGAGGCTTCGAGCCCGCCTGCAGATCGAGGCGTCCGACCTGCCCGTCCGGTGGCGCTCCGGCCACGAGGTCTGGGACGTCCTGCCGGAGGTTCCATGGCACAAAGGCGCCGCCTCCCTCTACCTCATGCGGCGCTTCGGACGTTCCTTCCCCATCGCGCTGGGAGATGACACCACCGATGAGGATCTGTTCGCCGCCGTGAGAGGGCGGGGTCTCGGCATACGGGTCGGCCGGGTGGAGGTCTCCCAGGCCGACTACTACCTCGGTGCACAGCCCCAGGTGGCCCGGTTCCTGAGGGAGGCGAAGGCGGCGCTGGGCGGGAAGCCATGAGTCTCGTACGCGCGCGGGAGCCATTCCGCTTCTTCACACGTCTCTGCCTCACGCGTCTCACCGGGCTCCAGGCCCGGAATCTCGCCGAGCTCCTGGAGCACCTCAAGGCGGCGCCGGTTTCCGTCATCTACCAGCACACCCATCGCTTCCTGCGTCAGCACCAGTATCTCGTCCCCGAGCCACCGAACGATTTCGCCTACTGGGTGGGCAACATCCTGGGAAACGAGCGGTTGGGAGAGCGGCTGGCGGCGATCGACACGCTGCGGTTCGGCTCCCTCGAAGAACTCAAGGCCGCTCTCGTCGAGACCATCGAGGGGCATCTGGAGAGCCGTATCGGCGGCCCGGACGTCCCGGAGGGCAAGGAGTTCCACTTCATGCAGGCGGTGCGATTCTCGATCCCGACGCGGCACGAGGCCCACGATCTCGCCGAGTTCGTCGACTGCCTGAGGCGGGTGAGCCTCTCGAGCCTCTACCTGCACCTCTTCGAGGCGCTGATGAAGCCCCCGTTGGGCGTCAATGACTTCGCGACCTGGCTCGAGTCCCAGCTCGACGAGAAGGCCCTGGCCAGGAAGGTCTCGAACCTGGACCCCTACACGCAGACGCTGGAAGGCCTCCGATCGAGACTCATCGCGATGGTCGAAAGGGAATTGGAGGGGCTTTCCCATGCCGGGCCTTAACGACTATCGCGACGTCGTCGGCGGGACGACGATCGACGACCTGCATCTGCTTGCCCGTCAGGTCAAGGCGAAGACCGTCTTGAACGTGAACTCGACGGCGGTCGGTGGCGGGGTGGCCGAGATCCTGAGCCGCATGGTCCCGCTCTTCCGTGAGCTCGGAGTGGACGCGCGCTGGGAGGTCATCAGGGGAGGCGACGACTTCCACGCGGCCACCAAGAGAGTCCACAACGCGCTCCACGGGACCTCCGTGACGGTGACCGAGAGAGACTACCGGGTCTATGAAGAGACGCTCGCGCAGAACCGTGCGTCGCTCGCGCTGGACGCCGATATCGTCTTCATCCACGATCCTCAGCCGGCCGGCCTCATCGAGGCGCGGAACGGGACGAGGAACCGCTGGATATGGCGCTGCCACATCGATCTCTCCCGACCCGACCCTGAGGTCTGGGAATTCTTCCAGGCCTACGTTCGGCGCTACGACGCTTGCGTCGTCTCGGCTCCCTCGTTCGCCCGGAGCCTCCCGATCCCGCAGATGCTCATCCCGCCCTCGATCGATCCGCTTTCCGAGAAGAACCGCGAGCTCTCCTCGGGGGAGATCGCGGCTGTCCTGGGACGCCTCCGCATCCCCACCGACAAGGCGCTCGTGACCCAGGTGTCGCGCTTCGATCGCCTGAAGGATCCCCTGGGGGTGATCGAGGCCTTCCGGATGGCCAGGGCCTCCGCCTCGGCGCGGCTGATCCTGGTCGGTGGGCCCGCGGACGACGACCCCGAGGGGGCCCAGGTGCTCGCGGAGGTCCAGGAGAGGGCCAAAGGCGATGAGGACATTCTCGTATTGTGTCTTCCCCCCACGAGCCACCTGGAGATCAACGCCATTCAGCGGGCCTCCACCATCATCGTCCAGAAGTCGCTGCGCGAGGGCTTCGGACTGACCGTGACGGAGGCGCTCTGGAAGGGGAAGCCCGTGATCGCGGGAGCCGTGGGTGGCCTGCCGGTCCAAATCAGGCACAGGTATTCAGGGATCCTGACGCACGCCATCGAAGGCACCGCCTACTGGCTCAGGCACCTCCTGAACGAGCCCGGCTATGCGACGTGGCTGGGGAAGAACGGCCGGGAGGGCGTCCGGCAGAATTTCCTCCTGACCCGGCAGTTGAGGGATTACCTGCTGCTGTTCACGTTCCTCGAGTGTCGGGAGCACGAGATCATCCACCTGCCGGAGATGACGGGGTGAGGAAAGAAGCGGGGCGGGACCCCGCGGCGAGATCGGCCCGGCTCGAGGCAGGGAGGGGCCGCTGGATGAGATCGCCGGCGGCTCTGTTGGGGTGGGTGTCGTTCGGTCTGTCGTGTGGTGCGGATTTACAAAGCCTCGATGCAGCTCTGGAGAGCCGGGGCGTCCGGCGCGTGCCGGCCGCCCCGGACCAGGCTCAGAACATCCATCCAACGCCAGCCGTCGTCTCGACGGTGCTCAGAGAGTTGCTGAATCTGTCGACCAGGCTGTCGATATAGCGATAGCGAGCCTCGCCGCGGATCATGAAGCTCTTGGTCACGAAGAGTTTCGCCCCGATCCCGGCGTTGAGGGAGAAGCTGCTGTCGTCACCGATGGAGACCGGCTGACCCACCACGGTCCCGCGGATCCGATGAACCAGACTCGACGTGGCATAGCCCGCTCCGCCGACCAGATAGCCGACGACGCGCGCCTTGGGCGTGAAATGCCACACCGCGTCCACGTCGAGGGTGGTGAGATCCAGGTCGATGTCTCCGCCCGGAACACGCGTGGCCGTGTTCGGGCTGCGGCCGACCGACACCTCGAGCCCCCAGGAATCAGTGAAGTCGCGCCCGTACCGGACGCCGTAGGTCAAATCGTCGTCAAGCTTGGGCGTCTGACCGGAGACGGCCCTGTCGGTGAGATCGTCACCGAAAAGCTCGCCAGCGTAGAGATGGATCTCGCTCTTGTGGGCCTGCACCTGAGCCGTGGCGGGCGCCGTGCCCATCAACAGCGCTGCCAGAATCCCCAGGCTCACCACGGACGCTCTTATCTTCATTGAGGTCTCCTCCTATCGATGCAATTGAGCCGTCTGTCTCGCTCGAACTCCGAAGGCCACGTCCTCACTCTCCGGCCGCGGCGGCGCCCGCCGTGTCCCTGGACTAAAAAGTCTGAACAAAGGCCAGAGCATTGACTCCGGGGTTCCTGTCGTAGAGTCTCGCGTTGGAGAGGTGATAGAGAGTGACGCCGACGCGCACGCCCTTCCGCAGGGCGCGGGAGACGTCCAGGCTGGTGCGGAACTCCACCGGCCCGCCGAGATCGATGTCCCCGTTCCGTTCGTAGGCTCCGACCGCGAAGCCCGGAGTCAGCCGCCATCTCTCCGTGAGGTCGAGATCGGTGCGGAAGCCTACGTAACCGAAGAGAGCGTCTCTGGACGTCCCGGTGATCCCGAAGGCGGGAACCAGCGAGAAACGTCCCGACTGCCGTGGCCGCCAGGGGCGCGAATCGAGCCGGTACTCGAGCCCGACACCACTCGATGTGTTCGCGTGACGCATGTTGAACGTGCCGACGCCGACGCTGAGCGAGCCGGCGTGAGGGGACTGCGTGTCCCGCGCCCGGACCGGGCCCGTCGCGGCGGAGAGGGCGAGAGCGATCAGAATGGTCGGCCCCGCTCGCATGATGCTCTCCTCCTCGGCACGAGCCGGCGCAGGAAGCTTTCATCCGTGGCCCGCATGGCCATGGCCCGATCCACGCTCCCCTGCGACACCGTCTCGTCCTCCTTCACTCCACCTCTCTTCACGCCGCGTGCCAACCAGGCCGCTGCCGGAGACTCGGCGGACAAGACACTGACGCGGCGTCGGTTACGCGCAATGGCTCCGTTGCTCCGTCGGGAGCGTCGGCTGTCTCGAATCAGACAGGTGTGGGAAAGCGATCAGCAGCCGGCCGTCAGTGGCCGCCGGCGAACTCGAGGCCGGGAGCGGAAGGAGTGTGGGGAAGGGTGAGCCCCTCGCCCGGCGCACGTTCGGGAGTGGACGCGTCGAGCAAAGTGAGAGCCTCGGCGCCGGCCACGAGGGAGCGCACGGCTCCTCCGCGCCCGCGACAGGCCGTCACGATGGGTAGACGTACTGTCGTCGTGCCGGTTCGGCGATCCTTCTCGTCCTATTCCCGTCGTCCTTCTGCTGGTCGATCAGGGATCCGCCGTGCCCGTGAGCTCAAGCCTCGTGCCGGCGCGCAGCACCGTGACCGTGATCTGTTCCCCGGGGCGCATCTCCCCTACCTTCCGGCGTGCGAGGAGATAGCTGTCGGGTGCCGCCAGGGGGACGCCCTGGATCGCCAGGATGACGTCACCTCCGACGATGATCTCTTCGTTTCCGATGATCGCCCGGAGGGTGCCAGCGCGAAGGCCGATGCGCTCGGCCGGGGAGCCGCTCGCGATCTTCTGTACCAGCAGACCCGACCCGGGAGGGGGCAGATTGAACACCTGACCGAGATCTCCCGAGATCATGTAACCGCTGAGGCCGCTCCAGAGAGACCGCTCCTCCAGCATGAGCTGCCGCGCCAGGTTGGACGTGACGGCGAAGCCGAGCCCCTCCGATCCGCCCGAGTGGGAGAGGATGTGGCTCACGACTCCGATCACCTCGCCCGCCATGTTGAACAGGGGGCCACCGGAGTCCCCCTCGGTGATTGTGGCGTCGGTCTGGAAGAGTTCGGCCAGGCTCAGGCCGGCGAGAGTGGCGTTCGGTCCCCGGCGGGCGCTGATGTGACCCACCGTGAGGGTATGGCCGATCCCCAGCGGGGCACCCACCACGAAGACCTGGTCACCGACCTCGACCGCGTCGGAATCGCCGAGCCGGGCCGCGAGGGGCGAGAGCGGCGGGCGCTCCAGCTGCAGCAGCGCCACGTCGGCGGCCGGCTCGGACGAGACGACCCTCGCCTTCAGGACCTCTCCGGTCAGGAACTGAACCACGATCGTGTCGGCCGTCTGGACCACGTGCGCCGCGGTCAGAACCTTCCCGTCGTCGGACACGAGCACCCCCGAGCCCAATCCTGCGACGCTGGCCGGCTGCGCGCCGGGAACGGGCGCGACCTCCTTCTCCCTGGTGAGGACGACGACCACGGATGGGTTCACGTTCCTGAAGACCTCCGACAGGCTCTGGGCCCGGGCGGGGGCTGAGATCGAGCCCATCAGGACGGCCGACAGCACCAGAGCGGAACGTGTCCTCACCCTTGATTCTCCTCGAACAGGACCCTCGAGCCGCACCCTTGGACGCTCATCCGTCCGAACCTCCGGTTCGGTGCTATGCCGGGAGCGCCGCGGCATCGTCTCCTTGCAAGGCATGATCGGCGGCTGCGGCGGCGAGGGGCACCGCCCTCGTCCTGCGCACGCTCGCGATGCGTGTGAGCAGGCGCTGGCGATCCGCCATCCCGCGGAGGCTTTCGAAGATGCGGCGCGGCGACCCCCAGTCGCTCCAGCCGGAATCCCTGACGGGCACGACCCCGAGGCCTCGCGCCCTCTGGAGCACGTCACGGCTGAAGTTGGCAGGCTCGATCCGGGAGTAGATCCGCTCGAGAACGTGGCCCTCGTCCGGTTGCCCGGCGTGCTCCGCGTAGAGATTGAAGAGCCGTGCCGTGCGCGGCATGTGCAGGCGCGCTTCTTCCCAGAACTTCTGGAGCCGCCCGATGCAGATGAAGGTGTTCCAGAGCGCTCCCTGCCGGAGCAGTCGCTCGGCGAGGAGACGGTCCGGCTTCTCCACGAAGCGGTGGACGGTCTGAATTCCGGCCGCGCTCGTCGAGGCGTTGCTTCCAGGCACAATCCAGCCGTACTCGGTCTCCGGACGGTCCGGCTCGACGCCTATCAGGGCGAGGCCCGACCGGTCCACGGCCTCGAGCGCCGTTTCGATACCCTCGAGCAGCCGCCCGGGGCGGGGGACATAGTGATCCGAGGGAAAGACGGCGACCCGGGCGCCCGGGTCCCGGGCGCGGACGCGCGCGAGCGGCAGGAGAAGGCCGGGGCCGGTGCCGAGGTTCCGGGGCTGCGCGACGACCTCGACCCCCTCGAAGTCGCGAAGCTGATGCCGGGCGACCGTCTCCTGCGACTTCCCCACGACGACGACCGTGCGCTCCGCCGGAAACCGGGCGGCGAGGCGGTCCAGTGTCGACTGCAGGAGCGAGCGCCCCCCCTCGATCACCGCGAACTGCTTGGGGAGGTCCTGTTCGTAGAGCAGGCGGGTGAGCGGACGGAGCCGCGCCCCGTCACCTGCCGCAAGCACCACCGCCCAGGGGCTCTTCACGGGCCGACTCATGGCTCGATCCTCCTCTTCGTCCTCGCGCGACTAAGCCGCTCCCCGCCGCAGGCTCCCCACCTGGCGGTGGACCAGTCGCGCGGGCCGGTTCCAGACGGCGAGCCAGTGGTCGGCGCGGAACCGGCTCCCCGCCTCCGTGGCGAGGTCGCAGGTGACGTCGGCGCCGTGCAGATCCACGGTGATCACGCGGTGGCCCGCGGCCTTGAGACGGGCGGCCGTGGCCGCTCCGATTCCGGACGCGGCTCCCGTAAGGGCCATCGCGCCGTTCGCATCCAGCGGAAGACGGGGGATCGGATCTATCGCCATAGAGCCCTCCTTGTGCCTAGCCATTCGTCTCCGGGCCCGACCATTCCTGGTCGGTGAGCTTCCAGCCGCCGCCCAGAGCCTTGTAGAGCTGGACGAGGCTCGCGAGGCGGCTGAAGCGGGTTTGCGCCAGCGAGTTCTCGGCCGGGAAGAGCAGCTGCTGAGCCTGGAGCACCTCGAGGTAGTCCGAGAGGCCGGCCAGGTACCGCTGGCTGGAGAGACGGACCGCCTCCTTGTAGGCGTCCACCGCCTGCGCCTGTCGTTTCTCCACCTCGGCCAGCTTCTGGTAGGCCACCAGGGCCGTCGACACCTCGGTGAAGGCGTTCGTCACGCTCTGCTCGAACCCCACCCTCGCCTGCTCCCACCGGGCCAGGGCGGCGCGATGCTGGTTCTTGAGACGCCGCCCCTGGAACACAGGACTCAGGAGCTCGCCGCCGACCGACCAGGTCCTGCCCTTGCTGAAGAGATCCGAGACCTGGGGCGCCACGCCCCCGAAGGCCCCGGTCAGGCTGATCGCCGGGAAGAAGTTGGCGACCGCGACGCCGACGTCCGCGTTGGCCGCGACGAGCTCCTGCTCGGCCTGGCGCAGGTCGGGTCGTCGCTCCAGGAGATCGGACGGAAGCCCCGCCGGGATCTCGGGAGGCAGGAACTGGTCGTTGAGCGCCGCCCCGCGTGGAATGGATCCCGGGTTTCGACCGAGGAGGAAGGCGAGCTGGTTCTCCTGGGCCACGATCTGCCGCTCGAGGTTCGGGATGCTGGCGGCCGTCGAGGCGAGGGAGGCCTCGGCGCTCGAGGTCTCGAGGGCCGACGCGGTACCCCCTGCCAGGCGCCGGCTGAACAGATCGTAGGTTTCCTGGAAGGCTCCGGTGGTCCGCCTGGCGATCTCGAGCTCCAGGTCGAGGGTGCGCAGCTGGAAGTAACTCGTGGCGACCTCGGAGGCGAGGGAGAGCAGGACGCCGCGGCGCGCCTCTTCGGTGGCCAGGTATTGGGCCAGCGCCGCCTCGTTGAGGCGCCGGATGCGCCCCCAGAGGTCGATCTCCCAGGAGAGACCGAGATTGACGTCGTACAGATTCACCGGTGTCGGGGTAAAACCGCTGCCGGGGGATGGGCGGGTGCGGAACCACTGTCCCTCCACCTGCACCTGCGGGAAGAACTGCGACCTGGCGATGCCGGCGTTCGCCCGCGCCTCCTCGACGCGCCAGGCGGCGAGCCGGACGTCGTAGCCGTTCCGGAGCGCCTCGCCGACGAGGGACCTGAGGGCGTCGTCCCGGAAGATCTGCCACCAGGCCTGGTCGGCGAGCGAGCCGGCCTCGGACGAAGCCACCTGCCCCCGGATCTGTTCGGGCGTCGAGACGAGCGGTCTCTTGTAGTCGGGTCCGACGGCGCAGCCGGAGAGCAGGCTGCTCACGAGCGCCAGGGAAACGAAGGTTCTCAACTCAGTCACCCCCGCCCGCCGGATTTGACCACGGCGAAGAAGGCCGTCATGAGGAAGATCATTATCACCACCGCGGTCAGGGTGCCAATGATGACGACGGTGTCGCGGATTCGCCGTGAGGCCGTCGTCGGGGGATCGAGCCTGCGCATGTCAGTCGCCTCCGCCTGCCGGGTTGGGCTGGAGCACCCGGTCCGTCTCCACCGGCATCGGCTGGACGACGGTGCCGGTCCTCAGCGTCTGGATTCCTTCCACCGCGACGAGCGCCGCGACAAGAGATGCGGCGAGGCCACGACGAATCCCGCGGTGTCCCAGCCCGCCGATCGTCATCTCCAAGCCCGGCCGTAACATGGTCTCCTCCTCAGGCGTCTCTTCTCTTTTCACACCGCGTGCCAACCAGACAGGCCCTGAGAATCCGGACGGCAAGGCGCTGACAAATCGTCGGTTAGGTGCGAGCGTCAGTTGGAGTAGCCGAGAGGACCGGGTGCTCGGAATCAGACAGTTGCGGGAAAGCGATCAGCATCCCGCTCAGTGCGAGCCGACCTCGCGGGCTCCGGCGTCTCCTCCCGGGGAGGGGAGCCACGCGTGCGCGGAAGCGAAGACGGGCGTTCGGTTCAGCACCTTCTCCTGGAATTCCTCCAGATACAGATAGATGACCGGCGTGACGTACAGGGTGATGAACTGAGACACCATCAGCCCGCCGACGATGACCAGCCCCAGCGGCCGCCGGGAGGCTCCATCGGCTCCGTAACCCAGCGCGATCGGCACCGCGCCGATCACGGCGGCGAGGGTCGTCATGATGATGGGGCGGAACCGGTCCATGCTCGCGTCGTGGATGGCCCGTTCGGGCGACTCGCCCGCCGTCACCCGCTGGCGGGCGAAATCGACGATCATGATCCCGTTCTTCTTGACGATCCCCATCAGCATGAACATGCCGACGAAGGCATAGAGCGACGCCTGCTCTCCGAAGAGATACAGCGTCAGGAGCCCGCCCACGAGCGCCGTGGGAAGGGTCGAGAGCACCGTGAGGGGGTGCACGTAGCTCTCGTAGAGGATCGCCAGGATCACGTACATCACGAACACGGCCAGGAGCATCAGGATCGTCAGGTCCCTGACCGTATCGCGGAACGTCAGGGCCTCGCCCTGGAGGCCGGAGCGCACTGTGGGCGGCACGATGTCCGCCGCGGCCTTGCCGATGAAGTCGGTGGCGTCCCCGATGGCGACCCCGGGTTTCAGGTTGAAGAAGATCGTGACGCTCGTGAACTGGTTCAGGTGGTTGACCGCCTGGGGGCCGAGGGAGGTCTTCCACGTGACGAGCGCGTTGAGCGGCACGAGGCTCTTCCCGTCGTCCGACTTGATGTAGAGGAGGGACAGGTCCTCGGGCTTCGAGCGGGCGGCGTCTTCGACCTCCAGGATCACCTGGTACTGGTCTTCGGGCTTCTTGATCAGGTAGAGGTAGTTCTGCGAGTAAGCGTTCCGCAGCAGCGCCAGGATCTTCGCCTCCGAGACGCCGTAGGTCTTGGCCTGGTCACGCCGGATGTCGATATCGAGACTCGGCGTGTTGTTGAAGTAGTCCGACGAGAGGGTCAGGAAGCCGGGGTAGTCTCGCAGCTTCCCCATCAGCTTGGCGGCCACGTCATAGACCTGGCCGGGGTTCACGCCGGACAGCGAGAAGGCGTACTGTCCCTGGTTCTGGTTCGTCGCCCCCGTGCTGATCTCCAGGACCGGATAGGGCCGGAGGAACGGGAAGACCCCGGGAATGGCCCCGAGCTTGCCCATCAGCTGGGCCGCCACCTGGGCGATGGGCGCGCGCGCCGCGGGCGGCTTGAGGAAGGTGAAGGTGATCCCCTGGTTGGAGGAGATGAACTGGCCGTTCCCCGTCATCGTGAAGTCGGTCAGGACATTGGGGTCCTCGTGGAGTGTCTCGTCGACCCGGTCCTGCAAAGCCTGCATCTGCTCGGGAGAGGACCCCTCCCGGCCGATGAAGACACCGAAAACGACGCTGCTGTCCCCGGGAGGAAGAAAGGCCTTGGGCACGACCACGAAGAGCAGCCCGGTGCCGGCAAGACAGACGACCCAGATCAGCGCCGAGATCCAGCGGCGCCGCAGGAACCACCAGAGCGACGCGCCGTACCCGGCGAGCACCCGCTTCTCCACCCCGCCGATCACCCGCTCCATCCACGTCCGCTTCGTGCCATGCCCCCGGTCCTTGAGCAGCCGCGCGGACATGAGCGGCGTGAGCGTCAGCGACACCAGGCCCGAAGCGAAGATCGCCACGACGATGGTGACGGCGAACTCGCGGAAGATCCGACCGACGAGTCCCGACATGAAGACCAGCGGGAGGAAGACCGCCGCCAGCGAAATCGTCATCGCCAGGATGGTGAAGCTGATCTCACTGGCGCTGTTGAGGGCGGCCTCGAGAGCCGGCTCGCCCTGCTCCATGCGGCGCACCGTGTTCTCCAGGAACACGATGGCGTCGTCCACCAGGAACCCGATGGCCAGCGTGAGCGCCATCAGCGAGAGATTATCCAGGCTGTACCCGAGAAATCGCATCGCCATGAACGTCAGGAGAAGCGAAAGCGGAAGGGCCACGGCCGGGATCAGCGTGTCGGTCACGCGTCCCAGGAACAGGAAGATCACGGCCACGACCAGCACGAAGGCGATGAGCAGGGTCGCCTGCACGTCGTCGACCGAATTGACGATGGAGCGCGAGCGATCGTAGATGGGCGTGATCCGCACCGATCCAGGCAGCTCCGCACCGATCAGTGGCAGCTCCTCCCGGATGCTCCGGGCCACCTGCACGGCGTTCGCGCCCGCCTGGCGGTAGACGGCCACGACGACCGTGGCCGAGGGCACGGGGTAGCCTCGCACCCAGAATCGCATGTTGATCCGCTCATCCTGGACCGAGTCGCGCACCTGGGCCACGTCGCGGAGGTACACCGGAGCGCCGCTTCGCATCCCGACGATCAGGTCGCCGTACGCCTCGGCCCCCTCGAGCTGCCCCCGGGGACGCATCAGCGCCGTGCCCGCCACCCCGTCGAGCTGTCCCGCTCCGGTGTAGCTCGTGCCGTTCCTGACCGCGGCGGCCAGGTCATCGACGGAGATGCCGCGGGCCCACATCGCGGACGGATCGGCCTTGATGCGGACGGCGGACTTGGTGCCGAACACGCTCACGCGCGAGACACCGGGCAGGATGCTGATCCGCTGGCCGACCTGGGTGCTGGCGTAGTCGTAGATCTCACCCGGCGTGACGGAGTCGCTGGTGAGCGCGATGTACATGATCGGCTGGTCGTTCGGGTTGGTCTTCGAAAACGTCGGCGGCGCGGGCAGGTCGACCGGCAGGCTGCCCGTGGCCTGCGAGATGGCCGTCTGCACGTCGGTCGCGGCGGCGTCGATGCTCTTCCCCAGCGCGAACTGAAGCGTGAAGCTCGTGTGTCCCTGGATGCTCTTCGAGGTCACGAGCTCCAGCCCGTTGATCTGCATGAACTGTCGCTCGAGCGGGGTGGCAATGTTGCTCGCCATCGTCTCGGGGCTCGCTCCGGGATAGTCGGCCTGAACCTGGATGACGGGGTAGTCCACGGCGGGCAGGTCGTTGACCGGGAGCCGCAGGTAGCTGAGCGCGCCGAAAAGGACGACGGAGGCGGTCAGCACGGCCGTCATCACCGGCCGGCGGATGAAGGGCTCGGAGAAGTTCACGATCGGCCGCCCGCGCGCGGCGCGCGTGATTCGCCGGCGAGGCGCGGCTCCTCGATGCGCATCTTCCCTCCGGGCATCACGCCGAGCTGGCCGCTGACGACCACCCGCTCGCCGGCCTTGAGCCCCCGATCGATGACCACGAGGTCTCCCTGCCTCTGCCCGAGCGTCACCTGCCGAAGCTCGGCGGTGGAGTCGTCCCTCGCGACGTAGACGAACGGGCCTCGGGCCGACGTCTGCGCCGCGGCCGCGGGAACGAGCACCGCCTCCCGGATCGTGCTCAGGACGAGGCGGATCTTGACGAACCGGCCCGGCCAGAAGCGATGGTCCCCGTTGGGGATCGTGGCGCGGAGCTTCACGGTGCCCGTGCCGTCCTGCACGGCGTTGTCGAGGAACGTGAGCTCGCCGGCTCCCGGCTCGTCCAGCTCGTCGGGGAGGCGCACTTCAACCTGAAGCCTGCCCTGCCTCATGTTCCGCTGCACGGCCGAAAGGTCGTTCTCCGTGACGGTGAAGTCGGCGTAGATCGGGTCGAGCCGCTGGATGACCAGGAGCGATCCGCTGTTCGCTGCGACGACGTTTCCGAGGTCGACGAGCCGGTGCCCCGTCCGGCCGTCGATGGGCGAGCGGACCGTGCTGTACTCGAGGTTGAGCCGGGCGGTTTCGACCGCGGCCTGGCTCTGTTTGATCTGAGCCTCGGCCACATCGACCGCGTTCTTCTTGGTGTCGTAATCCGCCCGCGAGACGGCGTTCGTTTCGATGAGGTGCCCGACGCGGATGAACTCGATTCCAGCCAGGTCCTGGGTCGCCTTCTCCCGGGCGAGCGTGGCCTCGGCCGCATCGAGCTGGGCCTGGTAGGGCCGCGGGTCGATGGTGAAGAGCAAATCGCCCGCCTTCACGTCCGCGCCGTCGACGAAGTGGATCGCCGTGATGCGTCCGGAGACTTGAGGCTGGACGGAGACCACCTCCCGCGCGACGCACTTGCCGACCTCGTCGAGGTAGATCGGCACGTCCCGGGTGATGGCCGCGATGACCGAAACGGGCGCCGGCGGCCGCTCGAACGCCTGCGGGGTCGCCTTCCCGCATCCGGCGAGAACCAGAGCCGCAAGGCCGGCCAAACCGGCCTTGACCCGCCGGGACCTCGACCGGGCATTCACGAACGTGTTGAACGCCATCGAATTCACGAGTCGCCCCTCCTCGAACAGATCTTCTGGATGCGGGGATCGAGCCGCCTGGCGAACCGCCTGCACGCGCTGAAATCCAGATCCAGCAGCGCGCGCCGCTCGACCGGCGTGATCGGAAGACCCCCGGTGATCACCTCGTCGAGCACCGTCTCGGGGCTCGACTCGAACCGGCGACGGAACTCCTCGTCGGTGGCGAGCCTGCCGATCACCTGCTCGACGCTTCTCTGCGACATCTCTTTGGCCTCCGTCATCATCTCTCTATTCACGGACCGTGCCAATCCTGCCGGAACCGACGGTCTTGCCGGCAAGAGTCTGAGGCGGTGTCACTTACGCTCGAGCGGTGGGCAGGGCGGTCGGGAGTTCCGACTGCTTGAAATCGTACAGGTGTTGGAAAACCCGCGTTCCTGGCGAGGTCTCGCCAGATCAGCCCGCCGCGGGCGATCTCATCGCCTCGTCGGCGCGGTTTCGGCCGCCACGGGCTGGACCGGATCTCCGTCGGCGATGCTGTCGCCAATGTTGAGCGCCACGCGCTGTCCCTCGGTCAGGCCCTCCAGGACGCGCACCTGCACTCCATCGTCGCCGGCGAGCCGGACCCTCCGGAATGCGACACGATTCTCCTCGGTGACGACGGCGACGAAGGGCTCCTTGCCTCGAAGCACCAGGGCCTCGACCGGAGCCTCCAGGCCCTGCGGGATCCCGACGCGGAGCGCGACGCGGACGAAGCTTCCCGGTACGATCCGTCCGTCACGGTTCTGGAGATCCACCTCGACGAGCATCGTGCGGGTCTTCGGGTCGAGCTCTCCGCTCGCACGCGAGACGCGGCCGATGCCCTCCCAGCCCGGCTGCTCGGGGAGGGTAACCTCGGCGGGGTCGTCCACGTGGACGAAGGGGGCGTCCCGCTGGTCGAGGTAGGCGGTGACCCGGAGTCGATCCGTCTGCGAGACCGAGACGAGCGGCCGGGCGCTGGTCTGGGCAGCGGTCGCGTTCTGCAGCAGCGCGCCCGGATCGGCGTAGCGCGCCGTGACGGTCCCGTTGAACGGTGCGCGGACGATCTCGTACGCCTTCTGGGCCGCCAGAGACGCTACGTTCGCCTCGGCGGCGTCGGCCGCGGCCTGTGCGCTCTGCGCCTCCTGTTCCGAGACGGCCTGGGTCTGCGCGAGCGGCGCGAGGCGATCGGCGATGGACCGCCTGTCCCGGGCGTCGGCCAGCGCGGCCTCGTACTGTTTGTCGAGTTCCGGCGACTCGATCATGGCGAGGACCTGCCCCTGCTGGACACGGTCGCCACGGTCGACGCGGATGTCCCTGAGATACCCGCTGATCTTGGCGTAGACCGTCACCGACGCGTAGGCGCGTGCCTCGGCCTGCGCGGAGATCGATCGCTCGGGCTTCGAGCGCGCGACGGTGACGACGGCCACGCGAGGACCCCGATCGAGCACGGCTGCGCGTGACCGCACTTCGGCGCTCGTCTGCTCGGCGCGGGTGAAGCGGAGCAGGAGAACGCCCGCCACCGCGACGATGACCGTGACGAGGCCGGTGACGTAGAGCTTCCCCCGGCTGTGTCTTCCTTGGCTCATACGGGCCTCCCTTCGGGATCCTCGCCGCGCTCTTCCGCCAGGAAACGCTCGTCGAGGAGGTGCTTCGTCGGCAGTTTCACGCGCAGCAGCGAATAGATGACCGGGACGATGAGCAGGGTTCCGACGGTCGCCGCGACGAGGCCCCCGATGACGGCCCGCCCGAGCGGCGCGTTCTGCTCGCCTCCCTCGCCGAGAGAGAGAGCCATGGGCACCATCCCGAGGATCATGGCGAGCGCGGTCAGGAGGACCGGGCGCAGGCGCGTCTTGCCGGCCTCGAGGGCCGCGGCCAGGGGCGAGATCCCCGACTCGACCCGGATGTCATTCGCGAAGTTGACGAGCAGAATCGAGTTGGAGACGGCGATACCGACGGCCATGATCGCCCCCATCATCGACTCGACGTTCAGGGTCGTCCGCGTCAAGGCGAGCATCCACAGGATCCCCGCAAGCGCGCCGGGGACGGCCATCATGATGATGAAAGGATCGAGCCACGACTGATACAGGATGGCCATCAGGCAGTAGACGAGCACGATCGCGAGGATCAACCCCAGGCCGAGGCTCCGGAACGACTCGTTCATCACCTCACTCTGGCCGCGGAGCGTCACGCGCATGCCGGTCGGCAAGGCTCCGAGCCCGGCGATCGCCTTGCGGATGTCGCTCGCCACGCCGCCCAGGTTTCGGCCGTCGATCCCCGCCTCCACGTCCAGCACTCGTTGGACGCTCGAATGGCTCACGAGGGTGGCGGTCGCTCGTGGATACATCTCGGCGATGTTTGAGAGGCTCGTGGTGGCCGCCTCGGGCACGTTGGCGGGCGGGGGGAGTCCATCCGCCTGGAGGAGCGCGCCCGCGCCGGGCGGGGTCAATGGCGTCGACAGCAGGTCCGACACCGAGCGCATGCGGGCGAGCGGGGTCTTGACCGCGACGGTGTAGTTCACGTTGTTGGCCGGATTCAGGAAGTACGACGGCGCGACGAGGGAGCTCGAAGACAACGAGATCAGGAGGCTGTTGGCGACATCGCGCTGGGCGAGACCGACCTCCGCCGCGCGCTCCCGATCGACGTCGATCTGCAGGGCGGGATAGTCGAGGACCTGCGCGATCCGCACGTCGGCGGTCCCCGCGATGCGGCGCAGGGCGTCCCGCAAACGCCGCGCCACTTCGTAGGACCGGCCCAGATCGGAGAAGTCGACCTGAACGTCGATCGGCGCGCGCAAACCGAAGTTCAGAACTTGGCTCACGATGTCCGCCGACTGGAAGTAGAAGGTCGAGCCGGGAAAGGCGGTGGGAAGCTCCTCACGCAGCCGGCGCATGTAGCTCTCGGTCGGGCGATGGCGAGGCCTGAGGGCGATCAGGATCTCCGCGTCCATTCCCCCGATGTTGTCCGTCTGGACGAACGCGAGGTTGTAGAAGATCGGGACCCCGAGCATGTCGTTGATCGTCTCGATCTCGCCGGAGGGGACGATCTGACGGATCTTCGCCTCCACGGCCGAGACCATCTCCTCGGTCCGCTCGACGCGCGTGCCGGCCGGCGCCCGGACGTGGAGCTTCATCAAGCCGGCATCGACGGCGGGGAAGAAGTCGGTCCCGACGACGAAGACCAGGCCGAAGGAGAGCGCGATCACGGCTCCGGCGACGAGGAGGATGAACGCGCGGTGCGCGAGGAGCCCCTCGAGCAGTCGGCCGTAAGCCGCCTGGAACCGGGCGAAGGCGCGATCCCGCGCGGTGTTGAATAGGTCGACGGCGCTCCTCCCTCGAACGCCGTCGACGCCGCCCGGGCGGGGGCGTTCGCCGCGCATCAGCAGGCGCGCGAGCACCGGCACGAGCGTCCGTGAGAGAAAATAGGAAGCGAGCATCGCGAGGACGACCGAGAGGGCGAGCGGCGTGAAGAGGTACTTCGCCGGACCCTCGAGGAGGACGACAGGGAAGAAGACGATGCAGATCGCAAGAGTGGCGACGATGGCGGGCACCGCCACCTGCCGCGCGCCGTCGAGGATCGCCACGGTCAACGGCTTGTCCAGGCTGCGGTTGCGGTGGATGTTCTCGACCTCGACCGTCGCGTCGTCGACGAGCATGCCGATGGCGAGCGCGAGGCCCCCCAGGGTCATGATGTTGATTCCGTGTCCGCTGAGCTTCAGGCCGACGATTGCCGAGAAGATGGCGAGGGGGATCGACGTGCAGACGATCACCATGCTCCTCCAGCTGCCCAGGAAGAGCCCGATCAAGACCGACACGAGCATGGAGGAGACGATCGCCTCGAGGACGACCCCCCGGATCGCTGAGCGCACGAAGACCGACTGATCGAAGTCCACCCTGAGCTCGAGACCCCGTGGGGCCACGGCTTCGATCGCCGGCAGCGCCTCGCGGGTCGCATCGACGACCGCGAGCGTCGAGGCGTCCGCATGCTTCAAGATCGTGAGGTACGTCGCCCGCCGCCCGTTGACGCGCACGATGTTGGTCTGGTCGGCGAAGCCGTCGGACACGCGGGCCACGTCACCCAGAAGCACGGGCATGACTCCGACGACCTTGATCGGGATCGACGCGAACTGCTCGACGGCGGACGGGCTCGAGTTGAGCAGGACATTGTATTCACGATCACCGATGCGGGCGGTGCCGGCGGGAATGATCAGATTCGAGGATTGAAGCGCTGCGACCACGTCGGCCGGGGAAAGGCCCTTGCCGGCGAGGGCGCGCGGATCGACGTCCACGTTGATCTGCCGCTGCTTGCCGCCGAACGGCGCCGGGGTCGAGAGCCCCGGAATCGTGAAGAGCTTCACGCGGACGAAGTTCAGGCCATAGTCGAAGATTCTCTCCTCGGGCAGCGTGGGACTCGAGATCGTCAGCTGCGCGACCGGGACGTTCGAGGCGTTGAACTGGATGATGTTCGGCGGTGTCATGCCCGGCGGCAGGATGCGCAGGATCGTGCTCGAGACCGAGCTGATCTGGGCGATCGCCGCGCCGATCTCCGTGTCCGGCTGGAAGTAGATCCGCATGAGGCCGATGCCGGGAATCGACTGTGATTCGATCCGCTGGATCCCGTTGACCGTCGTCGAGTAGGCCCGTTCGCTGATCAGGACGACCCGCCGTTCCATGTCCTCGGCCGAGAGGCCGTTGTAGCTCCACACGACCGCCACCACCGGGATGTCGATCCGCGGAAAGATATCGACGACCATCCGCGTCAGTGACAGCACCCCCATCAGCAGGATGAGGACGGCCATCACCGCCACGGTGTAGGGGCGCCGGAGCGCGAGCCGGACGATCCACATGGGTCCGCCTCAGTCCACGACGTGGAGGATGGCGGTCGTGCCGTGCCCCCGATCGCCACCCGGATGCTCGGGAGCCTCGCGTGCCGCTTGCATGTGGGCGGGTCCAGTTCGCTGCGACATCGTCTCCTCCTCCGGTCTCCTCCCGCCTTTCACGCCGCGTGCCAACGCAGCAGGCGCCCCGAGCCCGGAGGTCAAGGCACTGAGGCGGCGTCAGTTACGCGCGACGGCCGCGTGGCTCCGACGCGCGGCTCGGGTGTGCGGATTCAGACAGGTGCGGGAAAATAGTCGGCGGACGCACCGGCGGAAACGCGTGCGGGGATCAGTCGCCTGAACGGACGGAGCCGGCGTCCAGCCCGTGCTTTTGCATCCTCGAGTACAGCTGCGAGCGGGTGATCCCGAGCAGACGCGCGGCCTGTGAGCGGTTGTTCCGCGCCTCCTGCAGCGCCTTCGCGATGAGGTCGCGTTCCACCCCTTTCAGGCTGACGCCGTTGGCGGGCAAGGCGCCGGGGTCCGCCTGTACGGGCCGGAGCTCGGCGCCCGTCCGCCCCACCCCGATCGGCAGGTGCTCGACCGTGATGAGGCCGCCGTCGCAGAGGATCGTGGCCCGCTCGAGCGCGTTGCGCAGCTCTCGGACGTTGCCAGGCCAGGGGTAGGAGAGCAGGGCGTCGAGCGCGTCTCGCGAGATGCCCGCGGCCGGGCGGCCCACGGCCGGGCCGATCTCCTCCAGGAAGGCCTCGGCCAGCGGCAGGATGTCCTGGCGCCTCTCGCGGAGCGGCGGCAGCCGGATCTCGAAGACGCGCAGCCTGTAGTACAGGTCTTCGCGGAACGCGCCGCGCGCGAGGGCCGCCTCGAGGTCTCGGTTCGTGGCCGCCACCACGCGCACGTCCGCCTTCAGAGGGCGCGTTCCACCCAGTCGCTGGTACTCACGCTCCTGCAGGACGCGCAGGAACTTGGCCTGGACGGCGGGGCTCATCTCGCCCACCTCGTCGAGGAAGAGCACGCCCCCCGCCGCCTGCTCGATCCGGCCCGGGTGCGCGGCCATCGCCCCCGTGAACGCCCCCTTCTCATGGCCGAAGAGCTCCGACTCCAGGAGAGTCTCCGGCAGGGCCGCGCAGTTGAGCGCTACGAAGGGGCCGTCCGCGCGGGGCGAGCCCCGGTGGATGAAGCGGGCCACGACCTCCTTGCCCGTGCCCGACTCCCCCGTGAGCAGAACGGTGGTCTCGGTCGGAGCCACCTTCGCCGCCTGGGTGAGGACATCCTTCCATTTCTTCGATGTGCCGATGACGCGGCGGTACCCTCGCGTCGTCGCGAGCTCGTCGCTGAGCGCCTGGACGCGCTGCTCGAGGCGAGCGGCCCGCTCCCGCGCCTCCGTGGCCCGCCGCTCCTCCTCGGCCAGCCGCTGGTGGGAGAGGGCCAGGCTGACGTGGTCGGCCACACGGCGGGCCACGACCACGTCCTCCTCCGAGTACTGGCGCGGGGTGCGCGAGAGGAAGACAAGCCAGCCGAGGCCGCCATCGAGGCGCAGGGGAATCTTGAGCAGCGAGCGGATTCCGTCCGACCGGCAGGGGCGGAGGCGTTCGGCGCCGGCATCGGGCTCCGCCTCGACGTCGGGGATCAGCACGTATTCCCCTCCGTGTTGGCAGGGCCCCTGGCATCCGGCCGGCATCCGGGTCGGGAAATCTGCGACCGGCTCCCCCGAGACCGCGTCCACGGTCATCTCGCGGCGGTCGGCGCTCAATGATGTGAGGATCAACCGGTCGTGCGGCAGGACCGGCTTCACCACCTCCGAGACCCGGTTGAAGATCCCGCGCACATCGAGCGCCTCCGCCATCACCTGGAGCAGCGAGTCGATCGCGTCCAGGCGGCGTCTTCGCGCGGTGTCGAGGCCCCAGAGGCGCTCATGCTCGAGGGCCAGGGCCAGGATGTCGGCCACGGGCTTGATGGCCGCTTCATGCTCGGCCGTGAAGGCCCCGGCGCGCTGCGACGCGAACCAGACCGTGCCGGCGAGCCGCCCGCCCGCGAGCAGGGGGGCGCGCAGGAGCGACCGGACGCCCTGCCCCAGGATCTCGGCGTCCACGGGGAAGGCCGGGTCCAGCGCGCGGGTCGCATCGTCGATCCGCCCGGCGCCCCCCAGCTGCGGTCGTATCGAAGGGGAGAAGTCCGCCAGAGGGAGCACGCGGGCGATGTTCTCGGGCACGAAGCTGCCGGCGACCGCGTAGCGCCTCACCGTGTCCGCCGTCTCGAGGCGCGTCACGCCCATCGTGTCGAACGGCAGGAGGGTGGCCGCGGCTTCGGCGACGCGCGCGAAGACCTCCTTCGGCTCGAGGGTCTCCGCGACGGCCCGGGCGATGCGGCTGAGGGCGGCGAGCTGCGGATCAGGTTCCATACGGTATGAGGGTATGGTATCACGCAGCCAGGGAGGTCAACACCACGAAAGCGACGGGGCGGCCGGCGGGGGAGGCGGGGCGCAACGGTGGCTGGCCTCTGCCGGCCCTCTTCTGTCTGGTCCGCGCCATGGCCCTGGCGCGGGCGGCCGACGAGATCCAGGTCTACAATGCCGAGATCAATCCCCCCGGCCGGTTCAGCCTCCAGCTCCACGCCAACTACGTCCCGCGCGGACGCACCGCGGCCGAGTTCCAGGGCGGCATGGTGCCGGACGGCGCCTTCAACGGCACGCCGGAGTTCGCCCTCGGCGTGACCGACTTCTGGGAGGTCGGCGCCTACCTTCCCTACGCGGTGACGCGCGACGGCGACATCGAGCCGGGCGGCGCCAAGCTGCGCACACTCCTCGCCTCCCCTCACGCCCACGACCGCCGGTTCTTCTACGGCGTCAACTTCGAGCTGAGCCATCAGCCGCGTCTCTTCGGGGGGAGCCACTGGAACTCGGAGATCCGGCCGATCATCGGCTACCGCCGCCGGTCGATCGAGGTCATCGTCAATCCGATCGTCGACGTCGCGCTGAGCGGCCCGCGCCGGACCATCGGGTTCGTCCCCGCCGCGCGGCTCGCCTATCTTCCGTCGTCGGCCTGGGCCGTCGGCCTGGAGCACTACGCCGACTTCGGGCCGATCGACCACTTCGTCCGCTCGGACCGGCAGCTCCAGGAGCTCTATTTCGTGGCCGACTACTCCGGCCCGGCGCTCGACGTCGACTTCGGCGTCGGGCGCGGCCTCACCCCCGGTTCCGACGACTGGACCGTGAAGTTCATCCTGGGGTGGTTGTTCCAGGCGGATGGGAGACGCTCGCGGCCCGACCTGACGGTCCGGACACACACCTAGGCGCCGCGCATCCAGGCGAGGCAGCGCTCCAGCTCGGAGCGCATCGCCGCCGCGGACGGCGCGTGGTACCGCCAGCCGTGGCCGGGCAGGACCCACTCGAAGCGGTGGTCCAGAAGACGCTCCATGGAGCGGATCTGCTCCTTCCAGGAGTACCAGCAGACGTCGCGGAAGGCTTGGAGCTGCTGGCGCTCGGGCGACCAGGCGAGATGATCGCCCGTGAACAGATAGGTCTCGCGATACAGCAGGACCGTGTGTCCGCGCGTGTGGCCCGGCACCGGTATCGCCAGCAGGTCGTCGTCGAGCCGGACCGGCGCCTGGTCCCGAAGCGGACGCTCGACGGACCGGGTGGCGGGTGTGATGTCGTCCTGATGGAGCACGCGCTCGCAGCCGAATCGCCGGTGGAACGCTTCGTGATCGGCGACGTCGTCGCGGTGGGTCAGGAACATGATGCGCACGCCTCCCCACTCCCCGAGGCGCGCCATGAGCGGCGCCGCGGCGCGGGGCGAATCGACGAGGACGTTCCCCCGCGTCGCCGGGCGGCGCAGGAGGTAGCTCCAGGCGCCGAACGAATCCTCGGAGGTGAAGCCGCAGAAGAAGACCTCTCCGTCGACCGGCTCCGGGAAGAGGCCGACCGCGGGCGTCGCCGGGATCCGCGACACGGTGCCGATCGAAGCGGTCGGGCAGGCGACGAGCGCCATGAGCGCGCGCAGGCGCTCGGTCTCGGACGCAGGCTGTCTGTGGACGTACGAGAACGACTCTCCCTCCGAGAACACCTCCGGGGCGATCCTGCGGCAGGTATCGCAGTCGATGCAGGAGCGATCGACGTAGAAGTCCCCGGAGACGTTCTCGGGGAGCCGCTCGCTCAGTCGCGCCATGCGGCCGCTCCACTCCGGCCTCTCGGGGGCTTGAGGCGGCGCGCAGAGGCGTCCGGGCGGCTGACGAAGGGGTTGCCCCCGATCCAGAACCGCCAGGGCCTGTTCACCCATCCCTCGGCATAATCGATGCCGATGCGCGGCCCGGCTCGGATGGCGGAGGCCTGAATCCCGCCTCTGCCTTCTTCGATCCAGACTCGGTCGCCGAGCAGATCGGCGCGATCGAGCGCGCGATCGATCCCCAGCGCGGCGCAGAGCTTCCCCGGCCCGCTCGCCAGGTCGTGATCCGATCGGCCGTGCCTGCGCGTCCGCATGAGCTCGATCCCCTCGGCCGGCTCGAGCGCGCGGACGAGGACGGCGTGAGGGACATCCTCGACGTTGGTCACCACGTTGAACTGGTCGTACATTCCGTAGACGAAGTAGACGTAGGCGGTCCCGCCGACCCGGTACATCGTCTCCGTGCGCCGGGTCCGACGGCCGCCGAAAGCATGCGATGCGCGGTCCTCCGGGCCGCGATAGGCCTCGGTCTCGACGATGATCCCCGAAATCCGTGTTCCGTCCCGGGCGGGGACGACCAGCCGCCGGCCCAGGAGCTGGCGCGCGACCGTCACGACGTTCCCGCGGGTGTAGAAATCGCGAGGCAGTTTGCCGCGACTCATACCGCCAGGGCACGCAGGCTCTGCCCTCCGTGAGCCCGTGCAGGCATCGTGACCGTTCTCCTTCCGAGGCGCGATCAGGCTGCCGATCGTGCTATAATAGCGCCGGTTGCCGATCGTTTGGCGATCAATGGAGGTTGCAGGTGGCAAAGAATTCGGAAGCTCTTGCCGTCAATGAACGCGTCAGTCATGCGACCTACGGCCTCGGAACGATCACCAAGGTCAATTCCGCACAAACCACGATCGAATTCGACCAGAACGGCTGCCGGAAATTCGTGACCAGCCTGGTCCAGCTCGAGCGCAGCACCGTGGCCGCCCCGATCCCCCCTGCGAAGAAGACACGAGCCAGGAAGGCCGCTCTCAAGGCGGTCAAGTAGGCGAGCACGGAGCAGGGGAGCGAGCCTCTCCTACTCGCGCGCCGGAGCGGCCGGTTTCGGCTTGAAATCCGGCTCGGCGCCGAGGCCCGCCGAGACCAGATTGGCGAACCTCGCGAGTCCGGTCACCAGCACCGCCTCCAGGATCTGTTCGTCGCGGAAGCCGCAGGTGCGAAGACCCTCGATGTCGGCGGGGCTCACTCGGGTCGCGTCACGATTCAGCAGGAGAACGAAATTGAGCAGCGCCTTGTCGGCCACCGGGATATCGGCATGGACGTGGTCCACGGCGATCTGTTCCGGCTCGGGTCCCTTCAGGCCCAGGGCGCGCACGATCTCGCAGTGAGCCGTGACGCAGTAGGTGCTGAGGTTGGCGGCGGAACAGACGAGGAAGATGTACTCCTTCTGGGTCCGCGACAGGGCGCCCTCCTGCAGGAGGATCGTGCCGATCAGGCGGCTCTCCGCCTCGATGAGATCGGGGCGCAGCGTCTGGGCCCGGAAGAAGTTGGGGACGAACCCGAAGACCCTCCGGGAGTTCGCAAAGGGCGGGAACTCGTTCTCGTCGAGCGGCACCTCGCGCAGGAAACTCATCGGTCCTCCAAGCATTCGTGTGATGTTCCGATACCCTATCTAAGACGCGCGGGCCAGTCAAGACCGAGCCCCTGCGCGTGCGGCCGCGCCGGACACCGGTCCGGGTCATTCCAGAGTGATCGCTGGTGAGGACCCGATTGCTCTTCGGCCGTCTCCGTTGTAAAGTGCGCGCAACCCGGCGCCCGGGTCCGGCCAGTCCACGAGGGGGGACGCATGGCGACGATCGGGAACCTGATCTGCCTCACCCCGCGCGACTCGTACGTCGTCGACGAGCCGATCCGGCGGAGAGGGCTGCTGGGGCACCTGGAGCGCTCGATCGGGCCGTTCGTCCGGAGCCCCGGAATCGGCTTTCCCTACCTCGTCGGCTTCCTGCGTAAGAACCGGGTCCTCACCGACGCCACGCGTGTCGTGGTGCAGCACGACAAGATCGAGGGGCCGACCCCCTTCGAGGAGATCCTCCGGGACAAGATCGATCTCGGGCGCGGCGATCACGATGTGCTCTTCGTCACGGCTTACACGAACTCTGCCCGCGAGGCCTACCGGCGGGCGCGGGAGGCACGAGCCGGCTACGCCGCGGCGGGCAAGCGCCTCACGATCGTCTTCGGAGGCCCCCACGCCTCGGCCGTCCCCGACGAGGGGACGCGGCACGGACACGTGGACGCCACGGTCACGGGCGAGGGGGAATGGGCCGCGTCCGCTCTCCTCCGCGACGTCCAGGAGGGACGGCCCGTGCAACGGGTCTACAGGGCGACGTTCGATCGGATCCGCGATCGGGGGACCCTGGCCCTCGACATGGGGATCTGGGAGGGGCTCAAGCGCCGGCCGCAGCAGATCGTCGCCTCCACCACCTTCGCCCGCGGCTGCAAGCTGGACTGCCATTTCTGCGCCGTCTTCCTGACCAACGGTCCCACCGTGCGGAACCGCGACGAGGGCGATGTCGTGGAGGAGATCCGCAGCCAGGGCCCGAGGTACACGAGGGAGAGCATCGACCGGATCGGCCCCGGCCTGTACAACACCCTGCTGAAGGCCGCGGTCAAGCTGCCCGTCCTGGGCCCCCTCTGTGGCGATCGGCTGATCGCCCGGATGGGCCCGGGCTTCACGGAGCAGTTCTTCTTCTGGGACGATAACCTGTACAACGCCGCGGGATCTTTCAGGGCGCTGTGCGCGGCGATCCGCCCGCTGGGGCGGCCCTGGGCGGCGGAGCTGACCATCGACCTCGCCGCGAAACCGGAGCTCCTGAACCTCGCCTACGAGAGCGGCTGCCGCGATCTCTTCCTCGGGATCGAGTCGGTCAGCCAGACGGCGATCGACGGCCTCGACAAATGGTCGAACGACACCAGGGTCATGAGGGAAATGGTCGGGCGCGTCCACGATGCCGGGATCAACGTCATGGGCGCCTTTGTCTTCGGGCTGGACGGGGATGATCCCTCGAGCTTCGACCGGACCCTCGAATTCATCTACGACACCGGCATCGACTTCGTGGTGGCCAACATCATCCAGCCCTATCCCGGGACCGGGACGTTCAAGGACGCCGTGGCCGGCGACGACTTTCTTCCCTGGGCCTCCTGCCCGCCGGGATCGGACGTCTCGATGGACTACAACTGGCCCCTGTTCGACGGGGCCCACGTCCTGGTCCGACCGAAAGGGATGACGGTCGATCAGCTCCAGGAGGGGTATTACCATTTCCTTCGCGAGGCCTACTCGTTGACCGGCATCCTGCGCCGCTACCGGGGCCGGGCGTACGACCTGCCCCGGGCCGCCGCGCACCTGGGGCGCAACTACCTCCTGAGCCGATACGGGATGATCAAGACCGCCCACGCCATCCGGAGGAAAGGCGCGAGACCGGTGGGGACGGCGGGCATCGAGGAGAGGATTGCGCCGGAGCCCGGACCGGAGCAGGAGGCGGTGCAAGCCGCCGCGCTGCCGCACCGAGTGAAGCGCCGGACGATCGCACGCGCAACCGGGCAGGAATTCTAGAGGAGCGCGTCGCAGAAGGGGTAGGGCACCATCACCCGCGCCCCCTCGGCCGTCACCAGGACCTGGTCCTCCAGCTTGACTCCGTCGCGGCCGCCGATCTCCCCCGCATACACCTCGAGGCAGACGACCATCCCCTCGCGCACCCGACGGTCCCCATGGGACTGCGGAGTGTCCGGGTCGGCGATGTCCGGTCCCTCGTCCTCCAGCCCGGCGCAGTGGGCGATCACCTCGTAACGCTGGGGTCGGTACGCTTCCGGCAGCCGCGGAGCCCTCTCCGCGAACTCACCCAGGGTCATCCCGGGCGCCAGAAGCCTGGTCGCGCGGGTCAGCCACTCGTGCGCGGCGCGATAGGCGGCGCGCTGGGCCGGTGTCGGAGCCACGTCGCCGCAGAGGAACGTGCGGGAGACGTCGATGAAGTAGCCCTCGTACCCCTGCGCGTCGGTGTCCACGAAGACCAGATCGCCCGGCTGCAGGGGGCGGTCGGTCGCCTCGAGATTCCAGGGGTTGGTGTTCGGGCCGGAGACGCAGGCGCGGGTGATCAGGTACTCCCCGCCCTCGCGCAGCAGCGTGTCGGTCAGCACCGCCAGCAGGTCGCGCTCCCGCACGCCCGGCGCGATCGCCGCCTCGAACGCCGCCAGCATCTTCATGCCGATGGCCGCGTTGTGCTCCATGAGCCGGATCTCCTCCGGCGTCTTCACCTCCCGCGCGTCGAGCGTGAGCGGTCCCGAGTCGGCCAGATCGAGCCCCTCCCGCTCGAGCGCCAGGAAGCCGGACGTCCCCATCCTGTCCACGAACAGGCGCGTCGAGGTCACACCCCGCTCGCGCAGGGTCGCCACGATCTCCTTCGCCCAGCCGGCCGCGCTGGCGGTCGGGTCGGCGGTCCACTCCCATCCCCGCATCGGCCGCACGTCCTCGACGATCCGGCGCGACACGTGGGCCGAGTTGGGGTGCTCGAAGAGAATCGGAAGGCCCTCGGCCGGGACGAGGGCGCAGCGCACGCAGGACCCCATGCTGTACACGGTCATGACGGCGCTGCCCGTGGCGTAACGGACGTTCCCCTGCCCGAAGAACAGGCAGGCCTCCGCCCCGTGCCGCCTCATCGTCGCCTGGAGGCGCGCCAGCCGCTCCCTTCGGAGCCTGGGAAGATCGAGCTCCTTCGGACGCGGAGGATGGAGGCTCAAGGTCGTGATGGCGGCGCCACCCTCGAGGGGCATTCTCACGATGGGTGGGCCGGTGCTCTGTGGGCGCGTCTTTATGAGTCGCTGTCGGCGGGTTGCTGCGGCCCGGGGAGGATGCCGGCGATGTCGGGATCCTCGACGGCGTCCCGCTGGACCACCGCCTCCTGGCGCTCCTTGTTCCGTTGCAGCCGGCGGGCGAGCTTATCCTGCTGCCGCTGCTGCCGCGCCATCTCTTTCTGGCGCTTCTTGAAGGTCGAACGAGATCGATTCGCCACGACTGTACCCTCGGAACCACGAACGGGCCCGGGCGATCAGAGGCTGCGCTTCCTCGCACGCAGGCCGCGCCGGCTGCCCCCGTCCCTCCGGAAGCGCGGGCCGGGGCGATCCGGCGGAGGCCCGAACCCGCGCGAGCCGCCCGGATGAGGCCCGCTCCGGCCCCCGGTCCTCTCGCGCGCTTCGCTGACGCTGATCGTCCTGCCGCGCAACTCCGTGCCGTCGAGCGTCGAGACGGCGCGTCGCGCCTCGTCGTCCGTGCCCATCTCGACGAAGCCGAAGCCGCGGGAGCGGCCGGTCAGCCGATCCCTGACGACCGAGGCCGTCTCGCACGTCCCTGCCTTCGAGAACGCTTCCTTCAGATCGTCGTCGGTCGCCTCGAACGAGAGGCTGCCCACGAACAGTTTACGCCCCATGTCGCGCTCAGACCGGGCGGACGTTCGCCGCGGCGGGACCCTTCGGCCCCTGGACGATGTCGAACTCCACGCTCTGGCCTTCGGCCAGGCTCTTGAATCCCGACATGGAGATCGCGGAGTGATGGACGAAGACGTCCTTCGCACCGTCGTCCGGGGTGATGAAGCCGAAACCCTTCGCGTCGTTGAACCACTTGACCTTTCCGTTCGCCATCGAGTCTCTCCTCTAGTGACGCAAGCGATGTGCGGGCACGATTGCCCTGTGTCCTGAATCCTGGAACACGCATACGGGAACCGTCAGGAGATTGCCGTGCGGCACGTCGCGGTCAACTTGTGAGGCAGTCAAACAGAGGCGTGCACCAGCCAGCGTACGCGATCGTCGCTCGCATGTCAATGCAATAATCCCCAGCCGCTCGCCGGGCACGTGGACATCGGAGGCGGGACGGTCGTCCGGCTTTTGCCTCCCCCGGGACGTGGGGTTATGATGCCTGGCCGTGACCGATTCGATCCCTGCGGGCTCCGATCCGAGCCCGCCCGACGGCGCGAGGCGCCCGTGGGCGCTCGTGCTCCTGGCCGCGCTGCTCGCCGCCGGGACGGCGATCTGCGTCTACCTGACCCGCTTCCACGAGAACGCCCTCTACGGGGACGCCTCCGTCACGCTCGCCAACTGCCCCCGGACCGAGACCACGAACTGCGAGGTCGTCAACACGAGCGAGGATTCCGAGCTCGGAGGGGTGCCGATCTCCGCCCTCGGGATCCCGACGTATCTGCTCCTGCTCGGCCTGACGATCCTGGCGCGGCGCCGCCCGCGCCTGCTCGGTTTCATCCTGGCGATCGGCCTCCTGACCTCGCTGTACTCGGCCTATCTCTTCTACGTCTCCAAGGTGAGGATCGGGTTTCTGTGCGTCTGGTGTTTCAGGCTCTACTGCATCAACGTCGGCATCCCGATCCTCGCCGGCCTCGCCTCGGGTCGGAACCCGTTCCGGCACCTGCGCGAGGCTCTCGAGGATCTCCGCGCCTTGGGGCCGCAGGTGCGGCGGAGCGCGGCGGCCTTCGCCGGTCTCCTCGCCCTCACGGTGGCGGGAGACCGGATCTACCGCGCCGGCCTGACGCGCGCGGAGCCGCCCGCTCCGACGACGGCCGAGGCTCCGGGCCGAGCGGCGGAGGCGCCCGGCACGGCGGCGGTGGCGCCGGGAACGGCCTTCGTCGTCTCGGTCCCCGTCAAGGAGCTGCGCGGACGGGGCGGGTCGCTGGAGGAACAGCCGTTCGACCTGCAGACCCACGTCGGAAAGGGACGGCCGATGGCCCTCCTCTTCTGGGCGCCGGGCTACCCGATCGCGGAGTCGGCGCTTGCCACCTTCGCCCGGTTCCTGAAGGAGCAGGCGCCGCGGTACGAGCTGTTCGCGGTGGCGGGGAAGCGCGACGACCAGCGGGTGGAGATGGTGTGGGAGAGGTTCTGCATGCTCGATCTCCCGCCCGACCTGCCGCTGCTCCTCGACGAAGGCTTCGCGCTGTACAAGCAGCTCGGCCTGACCGACGTCCCGGACCTGGTCCTCGTGGACGGGGCCGGGATCCTCGTGACCGCGCGGCTCAAGGGACTGAAGGAGGTGATCGCGCGAGGGGCCCAGAGCCTCACGGCGGAGGAGCTCATACGGCGCGTCGAACAGGGTGTGCCGACCGCCCCGATCGGAACCCTGCCACCCTACTACCCGGCGAGCGCCCTCTACGGGCAGTGCGCTCCGGAGTTCACCCTTCCGGAGCTCGGCACCGGGAGGGACGTCCGCTTCGGCGGCCGGTCCGCGAACGGCAAGCCGACCTTCCTGGTCTTCTGGTCGGCGACCTGCAAGCACTGCCAGAAGGAGATCCCCCAGCTCATCCGCCACGTCCGCGCCCATCCGGGCGAAATCAACGTCGTCTCCGTGGCCCTCGTCAAGCCCGACCGCCCCGACGGCTTCTCGCACCGCCGGGTCACCGAAGCCTACGTCCGAACGAACGGCATGGTCTGGCCGGTTCTCGATGACTCGAGCGGCCTCGCGGAGGATCTGTACGCCGTCGTCTCGACGCCGACGACCTTCCTGATCTCGCCCGGAGGCGAGGTGGTGGACGCCTGGTACTACGTCCACGAGAACCTGGACGAAGCGATCGCCCGCGAGCTTCCCCGGCTCCATGACTCACGCGGCCCGTGCACCCCCGTGGCCCCGGACCGGGCGCCCCGGGCGTCGTTCTCCGCGATCGGGCCCGACGGAGTGAAGGTCTCTCTCGACGCGCTCATCGACCGGCCGGCGCTCGTCCACCTCTGGGCCACCTGGTGCGTGCCGTGCCAGACCGAGCTGCCGGCCCTGCTCAAGTTCCGCGGCGCCCTCGAGGCGCTGGGCGGGCGGCTCGTCCTGGTCTCGGTCGAGGACGCTCAGGCCGGCGACCGTATCCGCGCCTACGGCTCGCGGCTCGACCCGGGCTTCCGAAGCCTGCGGGCGCCGGAGGGCGGACTCGCCGATCGTCTGAACCTCGGCTACCAGGTTCCTCGGACGTACCTGGTGGCGCGCGGGGGAAGGGTGCTGAGAACCTACTACGGCGCCCAGCCGTGGGAGGATCCCTCGTTCCAGGAGAGCGTTCGCACCCTGCTGCAGCTCCGCAGGAACTGATCCGCTCCGGCATCCCCGATCCGCGGAAGTTGCCTATACTGCTCCGAGCCCGGCCCGGCGGCATGTGGCGCGCCACAACGCCATCGGGGATCGGTCGACCCGGTCTCGGGGGGGGGCATCATGCGAGAACGCGAGCGGCGGCGAGCCTCTGTGATCCTGGCCGGCGGGCCGGTGATCGTGGCGGGGCTGGTCCTCGCCGGCGCGCGGATGGCCGCGGCCACGACGCCGGTGGCGCCCGCCGGCGCGCTCTTCGATCCCAGGAGGCCTCCGGAGCGCGAGCTGGAGATGAGCGTCGCGGACGGCTTCACGCTCGCGGCCGTAGGCGACTGCATCATCTCGCGCCCGCTCGCGCCGTTGCTCAAGCGGGAGGCCGCGTTCGCCGCCGTCGTCGGGATCCTCCGAGAGGCGGACGCGGCCTTCGGCAACCTCGAGACCAGCATCATCGACATCCGCGGCTTCAAGGGCTCGCCGCAGGGCGGGGCGGACGACTGGTCGCTCGTATCGCTCCCGGAGGTCGCGCAGGACCTCAAGGCGCTGGGGCTCGATCTCGTCTCCCGGGCCAACAACCACGCGATGGACTGGGGCGTCGAGGGGATGCGAGAGACCGGCGCGCGGCTGGACGAGGCGGGGCTGGTGCACGCCGGAGCGGGCGAGACCCGCGCGCAGGCCCGGGCCGCGCGCTACCTCGAGACCGGGATGGGGCGCGTCGGCCTGGTGTCGATGTCCTCGTCGCTCGCGGAACGCGCGACGGCGCTGCCGCCGGCGGGCGAGGCGCCGGGACGCCCCGGCCTGAACGCGCTCAGGACGACGCGCACGACCATCGTGACCGGCGCGATGATGGAGGCGCTCGTCGGCCTCGGCCGCTCCATGGAGACGGCGGGGGCGGAGTGCGCCGCCAGGATCGGAGGCTCCGGCGCGCGGGCGCCGGCGACGGCCGTGGCGGGAACGTCGGCCTCGGCGCGGGGAAAGCCGGATGAGGCGTCACCAGGGAAGGTGCCGGAGGAGATCACGCTGTTCGACACGACGTTCCGGATCGGGGAGCGCCCCGGCTACCATTACGCGATGGATCCGATCGACCTGGCGGAGAACCTCAGGAGTATTCGTCAGGGGAAGCAGCACTCGGATTTCCTGGTCGCCACCATCCACGCGCACGAGACGGGGCTCGGGTGCGACGAGCCCGGCGACTTCCTGCCGGTCTTCGCCCATGCCGCTATCGATGCCGGCGCGGACGCCTTCCTCGGCCACGGGGTGCACCACCTCGGGCCGATCGAGATCTACAAGGGCAGGCCGATCTTCTACGGGCTGGGGAACTTCATCTGGAGCGACATCCAGGAGCCGATCGCGGCCGATCTCTATGAGCGGCACCGTGACCTCCTGGCCGCGGCGTTCGGCGACCCGTCGAAGGCGACGGACGCCGATCTGACGGCGCTGCTCAACGCGGCCGGATTCAACGACGAGCTGGTCTTTCAGACGATCGTCGCCGTCAGCCGGTTCGCCGGCGGGCGCCTCTCCGAGATCCGCCTCTACCCCGTCGATCTCGGATACGGTCTCAAGCTGACGAAGAGCGGCGTCCCGCGCCGCGCCGCGCCGGCCCTCGCCCGGACCATCCTCGAGCGGCTGCAGCGAATCTCCCGGCCGTACGGCACGACCATCGGCATCGAGGACAACGTCGGCCTCATCCGGCCGCGCTAGCGCCGCCCGTCTCGAGCCCGGAGTGCGCCGGACTCCATGCGCCGCAGATCCTGTTCTGCCCCCCGATTACGAATTCCGGATCGGCAGGCGCGCCGGCGGAGGGCGGCTCCGGTTGACTCAGGCTCCATGGAACGCAAACTTAGTCCTGAGCCTGAGGGCCGGCGAGGGGTCGCCTCGCACGGGCGACCACACCGCGCCCGTCCGGCTACTTTTCGCTGCCGAAGGGCAAGGAGGTCACGGGATGATGACGCAGCTGAAACGGATCCTGCTCGCCGAGGACGACCCCAACGACGTGGAGCTGACGCTCGCGGCCCTGTCGGAGCACCATCTGGCCAACGAAGTCGTGGTCGTCGGCGATGGGTCCGAGGCGCTGGACTACCTCCACCGGGCCGGGAGCTTCGCGAATCGCCCGAGCGACAACCCCGCGGTCGTCCTGCTCGACATCAAGATGCCCAAGGTGGACGGCCTCGAGGTGCTGAGGCGGATGAAGGCGGACGAGAGGCTGCGCGCGATCCCGGTCGTGATGCTCACCTCCTCGCGCGAAGAGCAGGATCTGGTGGAGAGCTACCGGCTCGGCGTGAACGCCTACGTGGTCAAGCCCGTCGCCTTCAAGGAGTTCATCGAGGCCGTGAGGAATCTCGGATTGTTCTGGGCCGTCATCAACCAGCCGCCGCCGGGGAGCCTGCGGAAGACGGCGTAGGGACGCTCGAGCCCGGAGGGCACCTCTCGAGCACGGGCGGCTCCGCGACGCCGCCCGGCGGCCGGGCTGGTATCATCGGAGCCGTGGAGGCGGACGGCGGCGGGTGGGCCCGGTCGATCCTGGAGCGGGTGCGCGGGCTGCGACGGCCCCCCGGTTCCTACTGGCTCACGCGGTTCCTGATCCTGCGTCTCCTGGGGCTCGTCTACTTCGTCGCGTTCCTCTCGCTCGCCCGGCAGATCCTGCCGCTCATCGGAGCCCACGGTCTCCTCCCGGCGGCCACGTTCCTCGATCGGGTGGCGGCGCACTTCGGCTCGCGCCTGGACGGCTTCCTGCAGTTCCCGAGCCTCTACTGGCTGAACGTCTCCGACACGTTCCTGATCGTCATGGCGTACGCCGGCGCCGGCCTCTCGCTCCTGGTCCTCGCCGGGTACGCCAACGCCGTCCTCATGACGCTGCTGTGGGCCCTCTACATGTCCTTCGTCAACATCGGTCAGGACTGGTACGGCTACGGTTGGGAGATCCAGCTCCTCGAGACGGGCTTCCTGGCGATCTTCCTCTGCCCTCTTCTGGACGGCCGGCCCTTCCCTCGCCGGTCGCCGCCGGTCGCGGTCGTGTGGCTCTTCCGCTGGCTCATCGTCCGGATCATGCTCGGGGCCGGGTTGATCAAGATGCGCGGCGACCCCTGCTGGCGCGACCTCACCTGTCTCTACTACCACTACGAGACGCAGCCGATCCCGAACCCGCTGAGCCGGTACCTGCACTTCATGCCGCGCTGGTTCCACAGGGTGGGCGCCCTCTACAACCACCTGTGCGAGCTCGTCGCTCCCTGGCTCGCCTTCGGCCCGCGTCCGGCACGGCACGTCGCGGGAGCCCTGATGCTCTGGTTCCAGATCTTCCTGATCTTCAGCGGCAACCTGTCGTTCCTCAACTGGCTCACCATCGTGCCGATCCTCGCCTGCTTCGACGACGGGCTGCTGCGCCGCGTCCTTCCGCGGCGGCTCGTCGCCCGGTCCGATCGGGCCGCCGCGGAGGCGCGCCCGTCGCGCGCCCAGAGCGTCGTCGTTGGCGCGCTCGTGGCGCTGGTCGCGGCGCTCAGCGTCTATCCGATCCGCAACCTCCTGAGCAGCCATCAGGCGATGAACACCTCCTTCAACCGCTTGAGCCTGGTCAACACGTACGGCGCCTTCGGCAGCGTTGGCCGCGAGCGCCCCGAGATCATCTTCGAGGGGACGGACGAAACGGAGATCACCGACGCCACACGCTGGCAGGCCTACGAATTCAAGTGCAAGCCGGGGGATCCGATGCGCCGTCCCTGCATCGTCTCCCCGTATCACGAGCGCATCGACTGGCAGATATGGTTCGCCGCGATGTCGAGCCCGCAGCGCTACCCCTGGACGGTCCATCTGGTCTGGAAGCTGCTCCACAACGACCGGGGAGCGCTCGGCCTGCTGGCCAACGACCCCTTCCCGGGCGCTCCGCCCCGCTACATCCGCGCCCGCCTCTACCGCTACCGGTTCGCTCCCCTCGGTGATCCGAGCGGCGCCTGGTGGACGCGCACGCCCCTGGGCGACTGGCTGCCGCCGCTGTCGGCGGACGATCCGCGCCTGCGGCGATTCCTCGAGGCCTACGGCTGGGTTCCCTGAAACCGCCGACCAGGCCCTCTGGGTCCCGGTGAGCGCGGCGCCGCGCGCACCGCGGCATGACGACGGCTTTACAACTGTGACAACCTTTTACCGGAACCCGGGCGACATTTACACGTACCGCCTCTACTCTCGTGCAACTTTTTTTGATGGAGGGTCGAGGGATGACGACGAAGAGACTCGCGCTTCTGGGAATCGCTCTTCTGCTGGCGCTCACGCTGGCCGCCGCGGCCGAGGCGAAGGGGGAGGCCGTGGCGGGCCCCACGGTGGTCCGGCTCGTGCAGTCGCCCGGGACGGTCGAGCCGCAGAACCTCGAGCTGCGCCCGGGCCGGTACCTCTTCATGGTCACGAACCAGGGTGTCGATCACGAGGTGGACTTCGTCCTGAAGCGCGTGGAGGGGATCGGGTCGGGAGGTGAGGTGGATCCGAAGCCGGTGCGGAGCGCCCGCCTCGGCCGGCTCGTCAGGAGCGGCGAGACCTCGAGCACGTCGATCGTCGATCTGAAGCCCGGCACCTACACCTACAGCAGCCCGCTGAACCACACGCCCGAGTACAGCCTGACGGTCCGCTGAGCTCCCGCGCCCCCCGGCGACCCGCCCGGGGATCGCGAGGCACGGCCCCGGCCACGCTCGCGGCCGGGGCCGCCGTGCCCCGGGCCCCCTCCGTTCCTGGCCGCACGCCCCGGAGGAGTGATGGTCCTCCGGACAGGCGCGTCCACGATCCGACACCCGCCCGAAGTCATTGAACCTCCAGGCGTAGCCGCCGTGAGCCCGAGCGGCCACGGAATTCGCGTGCGAAACCGCGACACCGAGCCGGTTTTCCGGATCGGCGCCGGTCCGCCCGGACCTCCTCTCAATCCCTTGTCCTGCAAGCCCTTCGGCCGATCGGTTACGAAAGCGAGAGTGGCAGCGGCCTTGCTTCTCTCCCCAGCGACCGGCGGTGTGTACCTTGCGCCGCCGATCGGAGAAGGGGGGCTCGCACATGACACCGACTCGGGAGCTCGCTCGGATGGCACGGAAGGGGCTGGCGCTCGGCACCATCCTCGCCATGCTCCTCGCGACTCTGCCGACCGTCTCGGCGCAATCGGCGCCGGGCGCAGGGAAGGTGTCGCGCGAGGCCGAAGACAGGATCCACGCTTCCGGGTCGGACGACATGATCCCGGTCATCATCCAGACGACGGGCGCTCCGAGCGATGCGCATTTCACCCGGCTGCATGGCAGGGGCGGCGTGGTCAAGGCGCTCCACACGTCGATCCAGGGCTACTCGGCGAGCGTGCCCGCGTCGCAGCTCGATGATTTCGCCGACGACCCGGAGATCGAGCATGTCTCCTATGACTCGCCGGTCCGGGCGCACCTCGACGTCGCCTACAAGGCGATCAAGGCCGACGTCGCCGCCATCAACTCGGGCGGCCTGGATGGCTCGGGAGTCGGCATCGCCCTCATCGACACCGGCGTCGTGGGGCACGACGACCTGCTGCGCAGCGGCGCCCAATCTCAGGTCGTCGAGGTGGAGATCGTCGGGCATGAGCCGGGCCTCGCCGACTACTACGGCCACGGGACGCACGTCGCGGGGATCCTGAACGGCAACGGGTACGACTCGACCGGTGGGTCCTACTACAGGACCTTCCGCGGTCTGGCGCCCGGCGCGCGGCTCATCTCGGTCCGGGCCCTCTATCCCGATGGCAGCGGCACCACCTCGGACGTCCTGAGCGCCCTCGACTGGGTGACGAAGTTCCGGACCCTCTATAACATCCGAGTTCTGAACCTGTCGCTCGGCCATCCGATCTACGAGTCGTACACGACCGATCCTCTCTGCCGCGCCGTGCGCACCGCCAACGACACCGGCATCGTGGTCGTCGTGGCCGCAGGCAACGAGGGGCTGGTCGGGAGCGGCTTCGGGACGATCGACAGCCCGGCCAACGAGCCGAGCGTCATCACGGTCGGGGCGATGGACGACAAGAACTCGGTCAGCACCTCGGACGACGTCCTGGCGCCCTACTCATCGAAGGGGCCGACGCTCATCGACCACGTCGTCAAGCCGGACCTGGTCGCGCCCGGAACGCACATCGTCTCGCTGCGAGCCGCGGGCTCTTATCTCGACACCAACTATCACGCCTGGACCCTGGCGGTGTCCGACTACAAGAACGGGGCAAACAGCGCCGATGGCGCCTACTACGATCTGTCCGGGACGTCGATGGCGGCGCCGATGGTGGCGGGGACGGCGGCGTTGATGATCCAGAAGTCTCCCACGTTGAGCCCTGCGACCGTCAAGGCGCGCCTGATGGCGTCGGCGGTGAAGGACACCGCCCTCGTCTTCGAGACCGGCGCCGGGTACCTCAATGTCGACGCGGCCCTGAAGGCGACCGGCACGGCGACCACCGCCCTGTCCCCGGTCGCTATGCTGGGATCGGACGGCGGCGTCTACGTCCAGAGCCTTTCCTTGATCTGGGGCGTCGGCTGGGACAGCAGCCTGATCTGGGGCTTCAGCAAGGGGGCGTCGTACGGCGTGAACAGCACGAGCGTCTCTTCGAATATCACAGCGACCTACGGGCTGATCTGGACCTTCAACGCCGGGACCGGGACGATCGTCCAGAACACCCAGGTCACGAGCTCCGGCCTGATCTGGGGCGTCGACGCCTGCTCGCTCATCTGGGGTGACGCGGTCGACGCCTTCGGCGCCCTGTGGGGCGGAGGCAAGCACTAAACCTAGAGAACGTCCCAAGGACGACGGCCGCGCCGACCCCTCCCCGGCGCGGCCGTCGCGCTTTCGGTCCCCGGAAGGCTGGTATGATCGCGGCCTGAGAGCCGGGGGTCAGCGTCGAGGCGGTACCAGGCCTGGCGGCCTCTCCCCCCGCAGTGGAGGGGCCGTGCAACCACGGAGCGGGATCGCGGGGGCTGCGGCGTCGTCGGCGGTTCTGGCGCTCGTGGCCGCGTTCACTTTCACGGCCGCGTCTTTCCTCGCCGGCGCGCCCCTCCTGGCCGCGGACGACGATCAGCGGCTGCGGCGGGATGTCGTCCCCACGTTCGAGTCGGTCAGGCTCGTCGTGGATGCCGACAGTCGCGACTACACCGGATCAGTCCACGTCGATCTGCGGGCGCGCGTCCCGGCCCGCTCCTTTCGCTTCCACGCGGAGGGGCTGATCCTCGAGCGCGTGATCCTCAGCGGTCCGGGCGGTCCGATCGAGGCGAGCCACGAGATCGGGGAGCGCGGCCTCGTGACGCTCACGGCCGCGGCACCGCTCCGTCCCGGCGCCTACGGACTCGACATCGACTTCTCCGGCCGGTTCGGCACCCAGGGGGCCGGTCTCTACCGGGTCGAGTCGGGGGGACTTGCCTACACTTTCACCCAGTTCGAGGCGGCCGACGCGCGCAAGGCCTTCCCCTGCTGGGACGAGCCCGGCTTCAAGATTCCCTACCAGATGACGCTGGTCGTCCCCGAGACGCATCTCGCGATCAGCAACACGGCGGTCGCGAGCGAGACCTCCTCCGGCGGCATGAAGACCGTGGTCTTCGGGCGAACCCCGCCGCTCCCGTCGTACCTCCTGGCGATCGCCACCGGGCCTCTCGAGACGGTCCCCGTGAGCGGGATGTCGATCCCCAGCCGGATCGTCACGGTCCGCGGCCAGGCGTCTCTCGCGGCCGAGGCGGCGCGGCTCGTACCCCTCATCCTGCGCGCGCTCGAGGAGTACTTCGGCGGCCGCTATCCGTTCGACAAGCTCGACCTCCTGGCCGTCCCGGACTTCTGGGCGGGCGCCATGGAGAACGCCGGCGCCATCACCTTCGCGGACAGCATCCTCCTCATCGACCCGAAGGCGGTCACCTTCGCGCGCCGCCGCGACCTGGTGCAGACCATGGCCCACGAGATGGCGCACATGTGGTTCGGCGATCTGGTGACCATGACCTGGTGGGACGACCTGTGGCTGAACGAGTCGTTCGCCTCCTGGATGGAGAAGAAGATCGGCGACCGGATCGATCCTCGGCTCAGGCTCGACCTCGAGGAGATCGCGAGCGCCCAGGAGGCGATGAGCTCCGACGCCCGGCTGGCGACACGCGCCATGCGGCAGCCGGTCGGGGCGCTCGACAACCTCGATGAGCTGGCGGACGAGATCGTCTACGAAAAAGGCCAGGCGGTCCTGGCGATGTTCGAGCACTGGATCGGGCCGGGGACCTTCCGCAAGGGGGTGCTCGACTACCTGGACGCGCACCGTTGGGGGGGCGCCACCGCGTCCGACCTCTGGAGTTCGTTGTCGCGCGTGGCGGGGAGCGATTTCGGCGCGGCCCTGTCCAGCTTCCTCGACCAGGCGGGCGTGCCGCTGGTCACCGTCGATCTGCTGCCCGCCGGCCAGGTGCGGCTGAAGCAGAGGCGCTTCCTGAATTTCGGACGCGCGAGCCCGGGCCCGGCGCTGTGGCGGATCCCGGTCACGCTCAAGATCTTCGACGGATCCGGCGCGCGGACGCGCAAGGTGCTCCTGACGCGCGCCTCGCAGACGATCGCCCTCGGTGGCGGCCGATCCCCGGTCTGGGTCTACCCGAACGCCGGGGAGCGCGGCTACTACCGGTGGAGCGTCGCCCCTGATCTCCTGCTTCGCATCGCGGCCGATGCGGCGACCGCTCTCGACGCGCGCGAACGGGTCGGCTACCTCGGGAACCTCTCGGCGCTCCTCGACGCCGGGGCGATCCGGGGAGACCAGTTCCTGCGCACCCTGGGCCGGTTCGCGGACGACCCGGAGCCCGAAGTGATCTTCGAGCTCCTGTCCGGTCTCTACAAGGCCAGGCTCGCGTTCGTCTCCGAGGGAGAGGCCCCGGAGATCCGGGACCCTTTCGCCGCCTACGTGCGGCACGCGCTCGGCCCCGCGCTCCGTCGCTTCGGACTCACGCACGTCGCAGGAGAGGACCCGGCGGTTTCCACGCTGCGGGCCCAGATGATCGCCACCCTCGCCGACGTCGGCGCCGACGGGGCGGTCCTGCAGTCGTCCGAGGCGATGGCCCGGAGCTATCTCGCCGACCCGACGTCGGTGGATCCCTCCCTCGCCGGGACGGTCGTGCGAATCGCGGCGCAGCACGGCGACCGGGCGCTGTTCGTCGAGCTCAGGGAGCGGTTCGAGGCGGCGACGGTTCCTTCGGAGCGGGGGCTCTACCTCGCGGCCCTGGGTGGGTTCCGGGATCCCGGGCTGGCCGAGAAGGCGCTGCGGTACGCTCTGAAGGGACCGCTGCGCTCGCCGGAGGTGATCCTGCTGCCCTTGGTGATCGGAGGCTCTCCGGCGCTGCTCGATCGACGTCTGGAGTGGATGATGGAGAACTACGCGGCGATCCGCGCGCGCATTCCGGAGAGCGAGGCGGCGACCCTGCCGGACCTGGCCGGCGGCTGCTCGGTGCCGCGCCTGGAGACCGCGCGGGCGTTCTTCTCCGATCCCGGCCACCGCCCCGCCGGCACCGAGGAAGAGCTCGCCAAGGTGGCCGAGGAGGTCGCCGACTGCGCGCGCCTGCGGGGGCGCGAGGGGCCCGCCGTCGCTCGGTATCTGCGAGGCTCACGGGCCGGCGAATGAGCGGCCGTCCCAGGGTGAACATGGGGCCATGCCGAAGATGACTCTCGAAGGCCTGCTGTCGAGACCGCGCCCGATCCTGCTGGACGGGGCGACGGGAACGGAGCTGGCGCGGCGCGGCATCGACACCGGGCTGCCGCTCTGGTCCGCCCACGCTCTGCGGAGCCCGCGGGGGCGCCGGGCGCTCCGGGCAATTCACGAGGACTACGCGCGCGCCGGGGCGGAGGTGATCGTCACCAACACCTTCCGCACGACGCGGCGGGCGCTCCGCAAGGGAGGGGCGGAGGACGACTGGCGGCTCCTCAACCGGCGAGCGGTCGAGTGCGCGCGGGAGGCGACCGGTGCGATCCCGGGTCACGCCTGCCTCGTGGCCGGCGGGATCGCGCCTCTGGAGGACTGCTACCGGCCCGATCTCGTGCCAGCGCAGCGCGAGTGCCTGGAGGAGCACCGGCGCCAGGTCGACCTCCTGGCCGGCCTGGGGATCGACCTGATCTTCATCGAGACCATGAACTCCATGCGCGAGGCGGAGGCGGCACTCGTGGCGGCGCGTGCGAGCGGGCTCGACGTCCTGCTGAGCCTCTGCCCCGCGCCGCCGGACCGGCTCCTGTCGGGAGAGCCCCTGGCCGAGGTGGTGCCGGCGCTCGTCGCGGCCGGCGGGTCGAGGCTGCGCGCTCTTCTCCTCAACTGCGCGACGCCCGAGGCCCTCGAGACGATTTATCCGCGCCTCGCCGCCCTGGTGGGTGACCGGCCGCACGGCCTCTACGCCCACCTCGGCCAGCCCGACGACGTGACCGGGTGGCGGCTTCCCGACAGGCACGACCCCGAGGGATACGCGCGCTGGATGGAGAGACGCCTCGACGAAGGGGCCCGCCTTGTCGGCGGCTGCTGCGGCACGACTCCGGAGCACATCGCGGCGCTCCGCGCGCTCCTGGAGTCCCGGCGCTAACGGAGGCGGCCGCGGCGCCAGTCGCGCAGGATCTCGCGCGCCGCGTTGTGGCCGGCGGCCCCCATCACGCCGCCCCCCGGGTGGGTGCAGGCGCCGCACAGGTAGAGCCCCCGCACCGGCGTGCGGTAGTCGGCCCAGCCCGGGACCGGCCGCATGAAGAAGAGCTGGTCGAGCCCCATGTCTCCCTGGAAGATGTTGCCGTGCGTGAGCGAGAAATCGCGCTCCAGGTCGAGCGGGCTGATGACCTGGCGGTGCACGACCGCGCTCTTGAAGTTCGGCGCGTAGCGCGCGAAGATCTCGGTCACCCTGTCGCCGAACTTCTCCTTCTCGGTGTCCCAGCTCCCTTCCTTCAGATCGTAGGGGGCGAACTGGCAGAAGACCGACATGATGTGCCGCCCCTTCGGGGCGATCGAGTCGTCATAGACCGTGGGGATGACCGCCTCGAGGAACGGCTCGGAGGACCAGCGCCCATACTTCGCCTCGTCGTAGGCGCGTTCCATGTAGTCGAGCGACGGGCAGATGTCGATCGTGCCGGCGTGCTGGGGGCCGGGCCTCGTCCCCGGCAGGGCGCTGAAGCTCGGCAGCTCGGCGAGCGCGTAGTTCACCTTGACCGACGAGCCGGTGATCCGGAACTGCTCGACGCCGCGCGCGAACTCCTCCGGGAGGTCCCGCTTCGGATCGAGGAGCCGCAGGAAGGTGACCTTCGGGTCGGCGTTCGACACGACGAGGCGCGCGCGGACCTCCTCGCCCCCCCGGAGCGCGACGCCGCGGGCGCGGCCGTCGGCGACCAGGATCCGCTCGACCGGCGCGTCGCAGCGGATCGTGACGCCACGCGCGCGAGCCTCGGCGGCGATGCACTCCGAGACCTGCCCCATTCCGCCGCGCACCACTCCCCAGCAGCCGCGCATCCCGTCCACCTCGCCCATCACGTGGTGGAACAAGACGTAGGCCGTGCCGGGGGTGCGCGGCCCGGCGAAGGTGCCGATCACCGCCTGGCCGCACAGGAGCGCCTTCAGCTCCTCCGACTCGAACCAGGAGTCGAGGAAGTCCTTGGCGCTGCCGACCATGATGTCGACCTCGCTGTAGAGATCCTTCTTCAGCCGGCGAGCGAGACGGCCGAGGCGGAAGAGCGCCAGGAGGTCGCGCGGGCGCGATGACGTGGGATCGGGCGGCGTCCTCATCAGGAGAGGCTCGACGAACTCGGAGAGACGATTGAGCGTCCGCTCGTACTCCTCGTACACCTCGGCGTCGCGCCGGGAGAACTTGCGGATCTCCTCGCGCGTCTTCGCGTAGTCGTTCCAGATCATGAGAGACCGGCCGTCGGGATACGGCTGGAAATAGGGGGGGTCCTGGGGGTAGATCGTCAGCCCGTGTCTCTTGAGGTTGAGATCGCGCACGACCTCGCGGCGGAGCAGTGAGATGACGTAGGCGGCCGTCGAGACCCTGTAGCCGGGCCACGGCTCCTCGGTCACCGAGGCGCCACCGACGTAGGGCCTGCGCTCGAGGACCAGCGTCCTCAGGCCGCGCCCCGCCAGGTACGCGGACGTCACGAGGCCGTTGTGGCCGCCGCCGACGATGACCGCGTCGTAGATGTCGGACATGAGAGGGCGCAAGGCTAGCGCCGCCGACACGCGCGCGTCAAGCGGCTGGGCCGTCCCGAGCCGGCCGTCTCGCGCGATCTCTCGGGCCCGGGACGCGCTCGACCGGGCGCCAGAGCCGAGAGCCCATCGCGCGAAAGTCTCTTGACACCACCGCGTTCCCGCCGTACCTACAGGCTCAAAGCTCTTTCGCTACAGCAAGAACCCAGCCGAGGAGCAAAGGAGGGCATCATGCGGCGAGCGTGGAACGCGGTCTTCCTTGTGTTCGAGGGGCTCTCTCTCGGCGCGGTCGTGACACTGTCGGCGGCCCAGGTGTCGACATCGTCGCCGACCGGGGTCTCGTTCGGCAAGAACATCCGGATCAGCGGCGACGATCCGAACGGGCTGAACCAGAACGAGACGGCCATTGCCGTGAATCCGAGCGATTCCACCAATCTCGTGGCGGTCTTCCAGGAGCGGGTCACGCGGAGCAGGCCGCTGAACTGTCTCTTCGCCTTCTCCACCAACAGTGGCCGGACCTGGACCCTCGGCGGCCGCGGGCCGCTGGAAAAGGGCGGAGACTTCTGCTTCGATCCGTCGATCACCGCCGATGCGGCGGGGAATTTCTACTTCTCGTACATCGACGCCGATCTCACCGTGCCGGGCAGCGACTTCGACCTGGTGGTGGCCAAGTCGACGGACGGCGGACGGACTTTCGCGACCTTCTCGATCGCGGCCGACAACGTCCCCGGCGACTCGACGACTCCGCGCCCCGACAAAGACATCGTCACGGCGGATACCCAGCCGGGCAGCCCCTTCCGAGGGAGCCTCTACCTCGGGTACACGAACCTCACGCTGGCGGGGGTCGAAGTGAGCGTCGTCGTTTCCGGGGACGCCGGAACGACGTGGTCGACGCCGACGGTCATCGCCCGGCAGGACAGACATGACAAGGTGGACAAGAGTCGCTTCGGCGCCCTGCCGGTCATCGCCGCGGACGGGAGCGTCTACCTGTTCTACTCGGAGTTCCCGTCGAGCTTCGGGACGGGGCCCCTTAGCATCCGGTTCGCCCGATCGACGGACGGAGGCCTCACCTGGACGGTCCCTGCAGACGTGGCCTCCGGCCTCCCGAGCCCGGGCTTCTTCCGGCTGAAGAACGCCGACCCCCAATACGGAATGGTTCCCGAGACGGGTCTGGTAGGGATCACCCTTCCCTCGGCCGCGGCCGCTCCCGACGGCGCTCTCTTCGTCGCCTGGGTCGATTTCCCCCAGGGGGCCTGCACTCTCGACGGCTCGGACGATCCCCCGTGCACGAACGCCGACGTGCGGCTCTCGGTTTCGAGAGACGGCGGCACGACCTGGACGCTCCCCGTCAAGGTGTCCGACGAAACCAATGCCACCGACCAGTTCCTGCCTTGGATCGCGACCCATCCCGACGGGCGGCTGAGCCTCGTCTGGCAGGACCGCCGACTCGATGCGAGCAATGTGAACTACGACACCTTCTACACGAACACCCTCGACGGCGCGACGTTCCTGCCGAACGTGCGGGTGACCTCCGCGTCCTCGCCGCTCGGGACCGTCAACTTCATCGGGGATTACAACGGCCTGGCCGTGACGGCCGACAGCATCTTCCCTGTCTGGACCGACACTCGGTTCGGCACCCCGGACGTCTTCGTGGTCAGGGGCCAACTGCGCCCGTAGACTCCCTCGAACCGCTGAAGGGACGCCTGGAGGCCCAGGCCTTCGGCGGCGCGCGTCCTGGCGAGCCACGTCGCCCTTGCTACGAGCGGGCGCCGATGATCTCGTCGGCCGGCTCGCCGCCTGCGAGTTGCTGGGCGGCGATGAGGGCGCGTGCCTCGACCCGCAGGCGGGGGAGGCGTGTGGCGAAGAGGAGCGCACCCAGGAACGAGACCGCGCCGCCCGCCGCGAGGGCCGCGGGAGCCCCGACGCGGCTCGCCGCCGCGCCCGCCAGCAGCGCGCCGAACGGCGCCATGCCCATCAGCATCATCGAGTAGACCGACATCACCCGTCCGCGCAGCGCGTCGGGGGCGAGCGTCTGCAGAAGCGTGTTCGACGCCGCCATCTGCAGGACCATGCAGAAGCCGACGAGGGAGAGCAGGGCGACCGACAGCCAGAGCGAGCGTGACAGGGTGAAGAGGACCAGGCTGAGGCCGAATCCCGAGGCCGAGAGAGCGACCCAGCGCCCCAGGCCGTGGGCGCTGGCGCGGAACGCCAGGAGCACCGCGGCGGCGAGGGCCCCCAGGCCGGTGGCGGCCATCAGCAGACCGAGCCCGCGCGCGCCGGAGTGCAGGATGCGATCGGCGAAGATCGGCATCAGGACGCTGAACGGCATCGCCAGGAGGCTCACGAGCCCGAGGAGGAGCAGGAGCGCGCGGATCGGGCCGGTGCGGGCGACGAACCGGAAGCCGTCGACGATGTCGTCGAGAGCCGAGCCGGGGCGGACCGTCGGCGCCACCGGCCGCACGTCCATCCGGAGCAGGCAGGCGATCACCGCCAGGTAGCTCGCCCCGTTCAGCACGAAGCACCACCCCTCGCCGACGGCCGCCACCAGCACCCCGGCCACCGCCGGCCCCAGCGTCCTGGCCGAGTTGAAGACCGAGGAGTTCAGGGCGATAGCGTTCGGCAGATCGTCCCGGCCCACCATCTCCACGACGAACGACTGCCGCGCCGGGACGTCGAAGGCGTTCACGACCCCGAGGAGCGCGGCCAGCACGAAGACGTCGAGGACCCTCACGCGGCCGAGGAGCGTCAGGGCGCCGAGCGTGAAGGCGAGGAGCATCGACGCGGACTGGGTCGCGACCAGCAGGTTCCGCCGCGCGTGCCGATCGGCGACGGCGCCCCCGAGGGGCCCCAGGATGAAGACCGGGATCTGCCCGCAGAACCCGGCGAGGCCCAGGAGGAAAGACGATCCGGTGAGCCGGTAGACCAGCCACGATTGCGCCACCGACTGGAGCCAGGTGCCGACGAGCGAGATGATCTGGCCGCCGATGAACAGGCGGTAGTTGCGGTGCCGCAGGGAACGGAGCGCGCGCGGCGGCTCCCGGAACGCTCCGACCGCGACGCTCACGAGGGTCGGGCCGGCGCGCGCCGGCGGGAAGCCAGTGGGCGCGAGGCGGGGGCGCTCACCGGACCTCGTTCTTGACGACCCTGCCGCCCTTCATGAGGTCGCCGTCCTGGATCGCGTCGCGCAGCGCCACGTCGGAGAAGCCGGCGGCTCCGACGTTGCGGACCGTGGTGAAGCCGGCCAGCAGCGTCCGCTGGGCGTTGGCCGCCCCGTACAGGGTCTCCCGCGGAAGGGAGACGCCCAGCGACTGGTACCCCGCGTGCTCGGGGTCGCTGGTCAGGTGATTGTGGCAGTCGATCAGGCCCGGGAGCAGCGTGGCCGACCCGAGGTCGACGACCTGGGCGCCGGCCGGGACGGGGAGACCGGCGCCGACCTTCACGATCCGGTCGTTCTCGATCACCACGACCGGGCGGGCGATGACGGTCTTCGCCCTCACGTCGATGAGCCGGGCCGCCTTCAACACGACGCGGGCAGGGGCCTCTCCGGCGGCGAAGGCCCGGACGGGGGCCAGCAGGAGGAGGAGAGCGGGGGTCCACCACGGGCCGCGAGCGGCGGGCAGCGGGCGCAAAGCCGAAGGGAGCAGGCGGCAGCGTGTCATCGGGGGCTCCTCGACAAAAGAGCCTCATTCTAGCGTATCCTTGAGAGCGCCGATGAGCGACGCCCCCGTCCACAGGCCCGATCTCTCCGTCGTCGTGCCGGTCTACAACGAGGAGGAGAACCTGCGCGATCTTCACCGCCGGATCGGCGCGGCGCTCGCGGGGCTCGGCCGGAGCTACGAGCTGCTGTACGTCGACGACGGCAGCCGCGACGGCTCGCTCCGGGTCCTCGAGGCGATCCAGGCGGAGGATCCGGGGCGCGTCCGGATCATCGAGCTCCTACGGAACTTCGGCCAGCATGCGGCGGTCTTCGCCGGTTTCTCCCACGCGCGCGGCGAGGTGATCGTCACCCTCGACGCCGACCTGCAGAATCCGCCGGAGGAGATCCCGACCCTCCTCCGGAAGATCGACGAGGGGTACGACGTGGTCGGCGGCTACCGCAAGGAGCGGGAGGATTCCTGGTTCCGCAGGGCGGCCTCGCGCGTCGTCAACCGCCTCACCGCCCGCGCCACGGGCGTCGTGATGCGCGACTACGGCTGCATGCTGCGGGCCTACCGCCGCCCGATCGTGGAGGCGATGGTCAACACCAGCGAGATCGCCACCTTCATCCCGGCCCTGGCCAACACCTTCGCCCGCGACGTGGCCGAGGTCGAGGTGGCGCACGCGCCCCGGATGCGCGGCCAGTCGAAGTACTCGATCCGGCGGCTCCTCCGCCTGAACTTCGACCTCATGACCGGCTTCTCGACCCTGCCGCTGCAGTTCATCTCCTGGTTCGGGGCGCTCCTGGCGATCGTGGGATTCGGCTTCGGGATGTTCCTCTTCATCCGGCGGCTCATCCACGGTCCGGAGGTCGAAGGGGTCTTCACGCTGTTCGCGATCCTCTTCGCCTTCCTCGGCGTGCAGCTCTTCTGCCTCGGCCTGATGGGGGAGTACGTCGGGCGGATCTACTCCGAGGTGCGGCACCGTCCGCGCTTCCTCATCCGCCGCGTGCGCGAGGCGCGCGAAGCCCGGATGGGGCGGACGCTGCGGGACGCGCCGTCCATCCGGGGCGACGCGCCGCCGCCCCCGGGCGACGGGCCGCCTCTTCGGGGCGAGGGGCCGGGGCGGCGCGCGAGCGGCTGATGGCCGGGCGCCGGTCCGGCCAGGCTCCGAAGGCCGTCGTCTTCGGCTACGGCGAGATCGGAACGATCGGGTTGCAGTGCCTGATGGAGGCGGGGTACGGGATCCCGCTCTTCGTCACCCACGAGGACGCCCCGGGAGAGACGATCTGGTGGCGGTCGCCCGCCGTCTGGGCGAGCGAGCGCGGCGTGCCCGTGGTCACCCCGGACGTGATCAACACTCCGAACGAGGTGGCGCGCATCCGGGCGCTCGCCCCCGACTTCCTCTTCTCCTTCTATTACCGCGCCATGATAGGCGCGGACCTTCTGGCCGTCCCGCGGCGCGGCGCGCTCAACCTGCACGGGTCGCTGCTGCCGCGCTACCGCGGCCGCGCTCCGATCAACTGGGTCCTGGTGAACGGCGAGACCGAGACCGGCGTGACGCTGCACTACATGGACGAGAAGCCCGACCACGGCGACGTCGTCCTGCAGCGGACGATCCCGATCGCCTTCACCGACACGGCGGAGACGCTCTTCCGCAGGGTGGCGGCGGAGACGCGCCTTCTTCTGCACGAGGCGCTGCCGCTCCTGGCGAAGGGAAAGGCGCGGCGCGTCCCGCAGGACCACCGTCATGCCTCCTCCTTCGGCCGGCGCGGCCCGGAGGACGGGCGGATCGATTGGTGCTGGCCGGCGCTCCGGGTCTACAATCTGGTCCGCGCCGTGACCAGGCCGTACCCGGGCGCCTTCACGGCGATCGAGGGGCGCAGGCTCCTCGTCTGGTGGGGGCTGCCGGCGGCCCGGCGGCCCGGCGACGAGAACGCCGCGCCGGGGACGGTGCTGGGAGCGCGGCAGGGCGGGGTCGCCGTCGCGGCGGGCGAAGGCGCGTTCGTGGTGATCGAGGCGCAAACCGAGGGGCGTACGCCTGTGACCGGAGAGAAGCCCCTGGCGGCGCTCCTGCCCGCGGGACAGCGCCTGCCGTCCTGATCCGGAGGGCGCCGGCCCCGGCCCGGCGGAAGCGGTGAGGGTCACGCGGAGAGGGTCATGAAGATTCTGGTGACGGGAGGCGCGGGGTTCCTGGGGTCGCACCTGTGCGAGGCGCTCCTCGCGCGCGAGCACGAGGTCTGGGCGATCGACGCGAAGGGGGAGGCGAAGATCCTGCACCTCCTCGAGAATCCCCGCTTCCACTTCGTGCGCGAGACGATCTTCAACGAGGCGATGCTCGAGGACCTGGTGCGCCGCGCCGACCTCGTCTTCCACCTCGCCGGGGTGGTCGGCGTCGAGCACTACGTCGGCGATCCCTACGCCGTCCTCAACGTCAACATCAATGGCACGCAGAGGGTCCTGCAGGTGGCGCACAAGTACGACCGCAAGATGGTCTTCGCCTCGACCTCCGAAGTGTACGGCCGCAACACGAAGGTCCCGTTCAAGGAGGACGACGATCGCGTCCTGGGCTCCACGCGCATCGACCGCTGGTGCTACTCCACCTCCAAGGCGGCGGCCGAGCACTTCTGCTTCGCCTACGGCCGCATCGGCCTCCCCGTCGTGATCCTGCGCTACTTCAACATCTACGGCCCGCGGCTCGACAAGGTCGACGTCGGTCGCGTGCTGACGATCTTCATGGGGCAGATCCTGAAGGACCGGCCGCTCACCGTGATCGGCGACGGCACGCAGACCCGCTGCTTCACCTACGTCTCCGACGCCATCGAGGGGACGATCGCGGCCGGCCTGAAGCCGCAGGCGGCCGGTGGGATCTTCAACATCGGCACGGAGACCGAGGTCTCGATCAAGACGCTCGCCGAGACGATGCTCGAGATCGCCGGCAAGCCGAAGACGATGATCGAGTACGTGCCGCAGGAGAAGATCTACGGCACCTCCTACGAGGACATCCCGCGCCGCGTCCCGGACGCCGGCCGGATGCGCGCCATCCTCGGCGTCACCCCGAAGGTCGGCCTGCGCGAGGGGCTCGAGCGGACGATGGGCTGGTTCATGAAGGAGGCGCGCTAAACGGCGGTGCGGCGCCTCTCGATCCGGGTCGACGTCGACACGCACACCGGCCTGCGCGACGGCGTCCCGCGCCTCCTCGACCTCCTCCTCCGCCTCGGCGTCCGCGCCTCGTTCTTCGTCACCATGGGGCCGGACAACTCCGGCCGCGCCATCCGCCGCCTCCTCACGCGCAAGGGGTTCGCCCGGAAGATGGCCCGGACGAACGCGCTCAGGACCTACGGCCTGCGGACGGTCCTCTCGGGGACGCTCCTGCCGTCCCGCCCGGTCGGCCACGGCTTTCCGCATCTGCTGCGCCGCATCGAGGCGGAAGGGCACGAGTGCGGCATTCACGGCTGGGACCACGTCCTCTGGCACGACCGGCTGGAGGATCTGGGCGAGGAGGCGATCGCCTCGGAGCTGGGGCGCGCCGTGGCCGCCTTCCGGGAGGCGACGGCGCATGACCCGGCAGGCACCGTCGCGCCGGCCTGGCGGGCGACCCTCCTGAGCCTGACGATCCAGGATCGCTTTCCCTTCGCCTACGCGAGCGACGCGCGCGGCGTCTCGCCGTTCCGCGTCGCCGGGCTCTCGGGCGCGCCCTGCCGCCTCGTCCAGATCCCCGCGACGCTCCCGACCCTCGACGAGCTGATCGGCGCGCCCGGGATGAGCGACGAGCGGATCGTCGTGACGCTCACGGGCGGCCTCCGGCCCGAGGGGCTGAACGTCTTCACCATCCACGCCGAGGTCGAGGGGCGGCACCACGCCGCGCTCTTCGAGGCGATCCTTAGCCGCTGGCTGGCCGAGGGGTGGATCTTCGAGACGCTCGCGGAGGTCGCGGCGCGCGTTGCGGCCGGGCCTCCGCCTCCCGTCTGCGTCCTCGAGCCGGGCGAGACCCCCGGCCGCCCCGGGTGGGTCTCGGTGCAGGGCCTGGCTCTTTGACACCCGGCCACGCGGTAGCCGGCCGGCAAGGTCACTTGGCCCGATCCTCGCATTTGCACCACCATGCACGCGGGGACGGAGGGTCGAGCCGCCACGTCTGATACCATGGCGTGTATCTCAAGCACAGATCCCGGCCGCTCTTTTCCTCGAAGGTGAACGGGATCGATTCGATCAAACGGTCGCCATCGCGGATCTGGAGAGCGTGATTCTGGCCGACGGGGATGTCCTCGATCGCCACTCCGCGCTCCTTCGGCACCTCGATCCACTCTCGAGAATCGAGCCTGACCGAGAATCGGTAGGTGTACTCGCGGCGCGGCTTGCTACGACGGGCTTCCCGATCGATCTCGGCCGCATGCTCCGGCAGCGTCGCGACGCAGATTCGCCCGGCTTGGTCCTCCTGGGGCGTTGCGTGAGACTCGCCGGCGAAGGTGTCCAGGGTGCCCGCCAGGGCGAAGGCGAGAGCGACGGCGGTCGTCCGTGGATTCGGCATCGTCACCGTCCGGAGTGCTCCCTTAGCACGAGGACGGCTCGCCGGGAGAGAGAACCCTCGAGGCATCGGCGCGTTCAATGCGGAAGTCGTAGCAACCTGCCTCGGTGTCGCGTACATGGATGTAGTCCACGTCGGCCTGCCCGAGGAGTCGGTCGATGACGGGTTCCACGTCCCCGTCACCGACGTACTCCAGGGCGCGCAGGCGCCGCCCGTCCGCGTACGCGTTGAGCCTGAGTGCGTGTTGCCGAAGGTCCTCCGGGAAACCGGCGTCCTCCGGATATCGAGCACAGACGGACTCGTGGATGAACACCGGACCGGGAAGCGGGAGCGGGTCGGTGTCCGCGAAGGGATCGTAGGTGAACAAGATGCGCCGGTCGGTGCCGACCGCGAAGGTGCGCAGGCAGTGCCGGCACGGCCCGTAGCCCAGCGCGACCTCGGAGTGGGCGGGGTGCCCGTACCGGGGCGACGAGCCTGTCGTGCGAACGGCGTGAGCGATCTCGTCCGGAATAGCTATGACGCGGTAGGCGGGCATGCATCCTCCTGTCCATTCGGCCGAGGTGTTCTCCCTCGCCGACCATCATAGGAGGACTGTCATGAGCAGGCTATCCGATTCTTGCGCGCAGATCCCCTCACCCGGCGCGTCCTCGAATGGCGAAGACCACCCCGGCCGGCTCGAGGGACCCTACGTGTCGGGATCATCCAGAGGGAGGGTCCCGTGGTATAGTCCGGGCCACGTTCGGGAGGACCCCCCGCTCGATGCATTGGACGACGCTTCGCGCGCGCGTGCTGGGTACGGGCACGCTCATGGCGGTGGTCGCCCTCGGTTTCGCGCTCGCCTCGGCACCGCGGGGCGGGCCGGTGGCGCTCGTCCTCGAGGCTGGCCGCCCGACGCTGCCGGCCGACGGCTTCAGCACGGTCTCGATCGTCGTCCGTCCCGCGGGCCGGCAGTCGCTGCCGCGCGAAGGCGCGATGATCAATATCATCGAGGGAGCGCGCCGGGCGCAGGTCGAGTCGCTCGAGACGACGCGCGACGGCACTCGGGCATGGGTACGCGCCGGGCTTCTCGCGGGTCCGGTGGTGCTCGAGGCGCGCGCGCCCGGTTTCTCTCCGGCGCAGGCGCGGCTCGATCTGATCCCCGATCTCGTCGACCAGGAGGGCGACGGCCTTCCCGATGTCCTGCGACTCGAGGACGAGGCGGACCGGCAGGCGTTCCGAAGCTGGTTCACCTACCTCGCCGAGGCGCAGTTCTTCAGGCCGGAGCAGCGGCGACCGATCGAGATCGACGATTGCGCCGCCCTCGTCCGTTACGCCTATAGGGAAGCCCTCAGGGAGCACACGGCCGATTGGGCCGCCGCGCAGCAGCTCGACGGCCTGGAGATGGTCCAGCCGATCCGGAAGTACCATTATCCGTTCACGCCGCTGGGGGCCGGCCTGTTCCGCGTCCGGCCGGGCCCGTTCCGGCCGGACGACGTCCGCGACGGCGCCTTCGCCCAGTTCGCGGACGCCTCGATCCTGCAGCGATTGAACACCCACCCGGTGGGGCGTGACCTCCGTCGCGCGCGGCCCGGGGACCTCCTCTTCTACCATCAGATCGAGCGGGACCTGCCGAACCACGTGATCATCTTCCTCGGGCCGAGCCACTTCGAGGAGGGGACCGGCCCGTGGGTGCTGTATCACACCGGGCCCACAAAGGGATCCCCGGGCGAGATCCGCCGCGTCCTCCTCGAGGATCTCGAGCGGCACCCGAAGCCACGCTGGCGCCCCGTCGCGGGCAACCGCAACTTCGCCGGCGTCTTTCGCTGGAACATCCTGAGGGAGGCGGACGAATGACGCGGACCGGCGCCAGGCTGATGGTCCTGGCGATCGTTCTGACCACCCTGGCGCCGGCCCGGACGGAGGACCGGCCGTACTTCGCGTTGAGCAGCCATCGGACCTGGGCACCGGACGAGACGCCGACCGTGCACCTCTGGGGTGAGAACATCCCGGCCCTCGAATTCCGCGTCTACCGCGTGAACGATCCGGTGAAATTCTTCCAGACCCTCAAGGACGCGCACTCCTTCGGCGGGCCGGTCCCGACGATGCCGACCGAGGTCTCGCCGATCGAGCGCTTCCACCAGATCAAGCG